>ERZ1643251.461-NODE-461-length-59583-cov-9.871691_pt1 | contig 59583 bp, 52 predicted proteins | sample MGYA00579261_ERZ1643251 | MGnify/ENA primary metagenome ERZ1643251 (study PRJEB29033, sample SAMEA4952267) | chicken gut metagenome | biome: Broiler Chicken; feature: Gastrointestinal Tract; material: Caecum | place: Ireland | collected 2018 | study: Broiler...
CCATCATCAAAAGAAAGAAAAACTATTCTATTGTTTATACCTATGTGGACGAGAATGGCGAGACCAAGCAAAAGTGGGAAACCCGCACTTCCTACCAGGAGGCATTGAAGCGAAAGGCGGAAATCGAGAGCCAGAAAAGCTCCAACTCCTTCCTTCCACCCACCAATCAGAATATTGCGGAGTTCCTGTCGGACTTCGTTTCCCTATACGGCGAAAAGCGGTGGGGCGTATCCATGTATGACAGTCAAAACTCACTGATTGCCAACTACATCAACCCCATCATCGGGGACATGAAAGTGCAGGACATCACCACGCAGGTGGTGGACAAGTACATCCAGACCTTGCAGAAAACCCCTGCGGTGAACACCAGGACGCACCACGCCAAAACGGAGTTCGTGACCAACGCTACCATCGAGAAGATCATAAAACTTCTGCGTTGTGCCTTCAAGCAAGCTGTCCGTTGGGAACTGATTGCCAAAAATCCTTTTGACAATGTTATCCTGCCGAAGAGCGAATATAAAAAGCGGGACATTTGGGATGCGGGAATGATCCGTACCGCCTTGGATCAGTGTACGGACAGCAAGCTCTATGTGGCTATGAATCTCTCATTTGCCTGCTCGCTGCGTATGGGCGAGATTCTGGGGCTGACCTGGAGCAACGTCCACATCTCTGATGAAGAAATTGCTGCCGACAACGCCTATGTTTACATCGACAAGGAACTGACGCGGGCTTCCAAGTGGGCCATTAAGATGTTGGGGCAAAAGGACATCTACCATGTGTTCACGCCCCTATTTCCCAACACCAGCACCAGAGTTATCTTAAAAAAGCCAAAGACCGATTCCAGTATCCGCAAGGTGTGGCTCCCCAAGACCCTGGCTTACATTTTGCGGGAATGGAAAGCCTCCCAGGATGAACTTCGGGGATTTCTCGGCGACGAATATCAGGACTATGATTTAGTGGTGGCGCTGCCCAATGGTCGACCTTGCGAGGACCGTATCATCCTGAAGGAATTTGAAAAGCTGCGGGAGAAAGCTGGATTGCCCAGAGTCGTTTTTCATTCCCTACGACATTCCAGCACGACCTACAAGCTGAAACTCAACCACGGTGACCTGAAGGCCACCCAGGGCGATACGGGCCATGCGGAAATTGACATGATTACCAGCATTTACGCCCACATTCTGGACGAGGATCGAAAAGTCAACGCCCAGAAATTTGAGACGGCCTTCTATTCCAATCCTGATTTGCGAGGGGTACGGCCGCCGCAGGAGCCGAAAGCACCTGAACCGACGCCTATCGACCTGGCAAGTTTAGTGGAACAGCTTCAGAAATCCCCGGAGCTGGCGAGCGCCTTGGCCGCTCTGATTGCGAACCAGGCGGCAGGAGCATCGGAAAAGGCGTGAAATTCAAATTAGCAGAACGGCGATTTTTCTTAGCAGACTTGTGAAAACCGTTCGTTTCTTCTTAGCAAAATATACATTTGCAGCGCATAAAATTCTCCCGGTCATACATGAGCGGCGACCGGGAGAAACAATACAAAAAAACGCTGCAAACCAGCAAAAATGGCTTGCAGCGGTGCTTTCTGGCGTCCCTGGGCAGATTCGAACTGCCGGCCTTTCGCTTAGGAGGCGAACGCTCTATCCTGCTGAGCTACAGAGACGTATATCAAATTTATTCAATTTTCCCGCTCAAAAGGATTCGAACGAACTGCCGCTTAGGAAGGGTTTGTTATATCCATTTAACTACGGAGGCATATAAAGAAATACTCAAAATAAGGGGAAGAGTGCTCCAACTAATGTTCAGAGACATCTATGAAATGTTTCGTTTTTGACAAGTGCCGTTTTTCTAAAATACTTGCTGCTAGATGGGTTCAAAACCAGCTTGACACGGCTATTTAACAGTGAAAAGTCACTTTGCTCATTATAAGAAATTTTTTTGAAAAAATCAAGTGGGAATTTGTTTGAAAGATGAACAGCTACACGCATTGCAGCTATTTAAAACATTATCCTCTAATTTTGTAATTTGTAACATAGTATATTGACACACATAGTAATTTTGCATATAATGAGTGCGAGGTGAAGTGAATGCCGGAACAAAACATCAACAGTGATTTAATTCGTGGCCATATTGACACGATCATTCTAAAAATATTGAAAGAGGGTGATAATTACGGTTACGAAATCATGAAAGCGGTATCTGTAAACAGCGGGAACGAATATGAGCTGAAAGAACCATCCTTATATACCAGCCTGAAACGTCTTGAAAAGCAAGGTTACATTCTTAGTTATTGGGGTGACGAGTCACATGGCGGACGACGTAAATATTATCATCTTACAGAGAGCGGAAAGGATGCTTACGAAAAGGCACTTGCTGAATGGCTGCATGCTCAAAAGATTATTACAATGCTTCTTTTGGGAGGTACAAACAAATGACAGATTTGCAAAAATATGTTGACAGTTTATTTCGACACCAACAATTGACATCGGAGATCAAAGATCTAAAAGAGGAAATCTTAAGTAATATGATTGCAAAGCGGGATGACCTGATTGCACAGGGGATGGACGCCGAGATCGCAACAAAACAAGCTAAGGATAGTTTATCCGCTGTTGATTTTCTGATAGACGGAAATCAGCTTACTAATGTTGGCAAGTATCATCTGGAATGTATTCAAACAGTCTTGCTCAACTGTATTATTTTTTGGATATTTTCTTTGCCTCTTTTATTTACAGGATATGCTTCAATCAGTTATACAGGGCTTACATTTGTTATCGTTTCGGGCTTCATCTATATTGCAGCGAAAAATCTTCCTCTGAACAGTGTTGCATTTGTCTCGGTGACAGCAAATAAACGGCGCACAAATATCGTGTGGGTAATTTGGGCACTTTTCTTCCTTATTGCCATTGGGACAATGGCGGCATTAACATTCGGGAGTAATCTATGGTTTGGCAGGCCGGTAAACATTAGCGGGCCATATCAAATGGCAAATATCTTAGTGCGGTTTTATTTGCCCCTGCTTACCATTCTCATTCCCATCACATTCAGCAATTTTTCAAACATTCTGCTAAAAAACAGGAAGGGGAAAGAAGATGAATAAGAAAAACAAGATTATCCTTGGCTTATTGTCTGTTGCCATTATTCTGTTCTCGACGATTCAATTTTGGATTATTCCAACTGAGGAAGCGAAGCAAGCCGATTACGCCCGCAACCAAACTGATGCACTGACGCATGATATTTCTGCAATCGAAGATTACAGGTTTCCCTACATTGGAAATGCAAGTAATATTGGGGGACTTTTTGAAAATCTGCCGTTGAATAATATCTCCAAAAAATATGAGATTGACTCTGACAATTGTACTTTGACGGTCAACTACCTTGATACCGTTTGGAATATCGGTGAAGAAAAGGTGCATCGAGATTTAATCTACAATTCTGCCGCAGCCATGGCGGCAATTGACAATCTGACGGCCATCACGTATAACTTCGCCGGCGACAGCTATTCTTTTGAACGAAAAGAACTAGAAGATATGTTAGGCCGTCCCTTATCAAATCTGCTTGTACCGGAAAAATGGAGAGAAGAAATTCAAACACAGCTTTCATCCAAGGAATTTTGTGATCAGTTTTATCAATAACACCGATGACCAAACTTATTTTGTAAATTCAGTCAAAAGCTAAATTCATAACTGAATAGATAAAAGTTGTATGACATAGCACTGACTAGCTTGTAAAGACACTATCAAAGAAAAAATCCGAGGTTACTTTGTGTAATTTTTACTCAAAAAGCCTCGGGTTTTCTGTATTATCCTTCTCCTTTGTAAAATTGACAAATATTTTGGTCAATTTGATAATCACATGATAGCTATCTAAGGTTATAATGAATGAAACATCATGATAAAGGAGAGTTTATGCATGGAAAAGAAAAGTTTGTGGCAGTGCTATAACAGCGAAGAAATTGAGCAATTAGAACAAGTGAATGCATTGTATAGAGAGTGCCTGGACGAGGGAAAAACAGAGCGAGAGTGTGTACGAAAAACCATTGCATTGGCCAAGCAAAAAGGCTACTCTGATTTAAAAGAATTTGTAAATCAAAAAAAGCCGCTGAAAGCGGGCGATAAGGTTTATGCAACATATGCTGACCGTGCAATTGTTTTATTTCAAATCGGTAAGCAGCCTTTGGAATGCGGCATGAATATTTTGGGTTCGCATGTTGATTCCCCGCGTATCGATTTAAAACAGCAAACGCTTTATGAAGAAGATGGCTTTGCCTATTTTGATACGCATTATTACGGTGGCGTAAAAAAAATATCAATGGTTGGCGCAGCCGTTGGCTTTACACGGGGTAGTATACAAGGAAACCGGCGAAAAAATTGATATTGTCATTGGCGAAAAAGAAGCGGACCCCGTTTTTGTCATCAACGACTTATTGCCGCATTTAGGGAAAAATGAACGAAAGAAAAATGCAGATGAGTTTGTAGATGGAGAGAACATGGACTTGCTGGTGGGAAACCGCACCAAGCAAGGGGAAGAGAAAGATGCTGTAAAAGCATATATTGCGCAGCTTTTAAAAGACACCCATTCGATCGAAGAAGAAGATTTTATTTCCTCTGAATTTGAGCTGGTTCCAGCAGGAAAGGCTCGTGAATGCGGTTTAGATAAAAGCCTGATTCTTGCTTACGGTCAAGATGACAGAGTCTGCGCCTTTACCTCGCTGATGGCAATGTTAGATGTAGAAGCGCCGGAGCGCACGACACGCTGTATCATGATTGATAAAGAGGAAATCGGAAGCGTCGGTGCAAGCGGTATGACTTCAAAGTTCTTTGAAAACACGGTTGCAGAGCTGGTTGCCTTGACCGGAAACTATTCTGAATTAAGTGTTCGCAGAGCTTTGGCCAATTCCAAAATGCTTTCTTCTGATGTCAGCGCCAGTTATGACCCGATGTACAAGGAAGTTTACGAAAAAAAGAAACGCTGCCATGTTGTCTTGCGGTCCGGTTTTTAATAAATATACAGGGCACGGCGGAAAAAGCGGTTCCAATGATGCCAACCCGGAATATGTGGCAGCATTGCGTAAGATTATGAAAGAAAACAACGTTCGCTTTCAAACTGCGGAAATGAGCCGTGTAGATGTAGGCGGAGGCGGAACCATTGCCTATTTATGCGCCGTATACGGAATGGCAGTAATCGACAGCGGTATTGCTGTTTTGTCGATGCATGCGCCATGGGAAACAACCAGCAAAGCAGATATTTATGAAGCGGTTAAAGCATACCGAGCATTTTTAAAAGCAGATTTTTAACAAGCTTATTAAAAGGTGTTCCAGTGGGAATGGCTATCTTTTAAAGAGTTTGTCATTCCCTTAATGGATGTGGCATATTCCATTGGAGACATGCCGGTAAATTTTTTAAACTGCTTAGAAAAATATTGAACAGAGCTATATGACAAAAAGCAGGAGATTTCTGTGAAGTTCATCGTTCCGTCACGAATAATTTCTTTTGCTCGGTCAATTTTTAAATGATTGAAATACTCTATTACGCCACAGTTCATCTCTTCATGAAAGAGCGACTGCAAGGTAGAACGGCTAACGGAAAGCGCGGTGCAGATACTTGTTAATGTAAGCGGTTCACAAATATGCAGCTGCATATATTGAATGCTTTCTTCCATCCGGTTCTTTTTGTAAGAATTGGATGTATCCATCACAGTGAAGATCTTTGTCTGTGTCAAATTCGCACACGAAACGTGATTTTTTTGCACGGTAATTAAAAACAATTCCAGATACAGAAGGATGCATTGCGATGAACCGAAAGGAGCGTTTTCACGAATGGATACTTGTTCAACAGATGGAAGATTCATCGGCGTTGCAAAAGTATCTTTCGCTGCCTTAATCAGATGAGACAAAAGGGCTCTTTCTTCCTGCGAAAGCGTATAGCATTTTTTGCAAAAAAAAGAAATCGCAGGGGATTTTGTCGAAAAAGAAACAGCAATCAGGTTAGGAGAAGAGTTTCCGATCGCACGGATGGCATGAAATTCATTGGGTTCATGAAACACGATATCGCCTGTGCGCAGCTGAAGCTCTTTCTCTCCAGCCTGAACAATGACAGTACCTTTATCAACATATAAAAATTCCCAAAAATCGTGAGACTCACCATTGAAAACGAAATCTTTCATATATTCAAAATAATGGATGGTAACAATGCTATCTATCTCTATTTCTTTTTTCAATACCGTTTTGACATATGGCATAAGTTCAACCCCTCGCTTTTTATTCTACCAGAATTTTTCCAATACTACAATCAAATAAAGGATCGGTATTATTATGATAACTATTTGCAATCAAAATTGTTCTGTACAGATGGATGAAACATCTTTACTGTACACTATCCGAAAAGATGAAGCTGAATGGAAGTGGGCAGCTGATTACCAGCCTAAAATCATTTGTGAACAAGGCGAACTTCTGTTTTCACAGGCAAAAAACATCACGCATAGCGAATATTCGACCGGTTATGGCAAGGGAATCCTCAGCACATTTGACGGATTTGAAGTGGATAGGGCATATATCGACTACGCCTTTCAAACCTATGTATGGATTGAAGAGACCACAAATGACGTTTATTTTGAGTGGATTCCGCTGAAAGAAAATGGTTTAACAATTCAAAAAGTGCTGTGGCCGGGAAAAATGGAGTTTGATGAGCCAAGAGAAGACTGGTATACGCTCTTGACGCATCAACAGGGCATTCTGATTCCCAACACATGGAAAACAGCGCTTTCGCCAATTGTATTTGACGGCTTTTTTGAAACAGCCGGCGGTTATATGCCCTGGTATGGTCAGGTGAAGCAAGGCAATGGCTATATTGCAATTTGTACAACACCATGGAATGCAGGTTATTATGCAAAACACGAAGAAAATGGAACCTATACCCATGTAGGTACATGGTATGCTCCCAGTCTAGGGAAAATGGATTATCGCCGTATCATGCGCTATACTTTTGTAAACGGTTGTGATTATAACGACCTTTGCAAAATTTATCGCAAATATGTCGAGGAGCAGGGGAAATTGATCACTTTGGATCAAAAGGCCGTCAGAAACCCGTCTGTCAACCAGTTGATTGGCAGTGCTTTTGTACACAAAGGAATTAAAACGGTCGTTCAGCCAAACTCGGATTTTTATGATAAGGAGAATCCTGATAAAAATAATCGTCTTGTTACCTTTGAGCAAAGAGAAAAGGAAATTCGAGAGCTGTACCAGCTGGGTGTCAAAAAGCTGTATCTGCACTTGGATGGATGGGCAGAGCCGGGCTATGACAACAACCATCCCGATTATTTCCCCGCATGTGAAGCGGCGGGCGGTTGGACAGGAATGAAAGCTTTGGCGGATACGATGCACGAGTGCGGCTATCTGTTCGGAATCCATGACCAATACCGCGACTACTACCTGTCTGCACAGAGCTATGATGAAAATTTAGCTTGCAAGCTCTCCGACGGAACCATCCCTCAGCATCAACGCTGGGCAGGCGGCCCTCAAGCGTATCTTTGCGCAACACAGGCACCCTATTTTCTCAAGCGCAACTTTGAAAAAATTAAGCAACAGAATATTGTGCTGGATGGCGCCTATCTGGATGTGTTTACCTGTAATGAGGGCGATGAATGCGACAATCCCATGCATCGCATGACCAGAAGAGAATGCTATGAGTTTCGAGGAAAGTGCTTTGAGTATCTGCTGACGCAAGGGATTCTTTCCAGTTCCGAAGAAGTGAGCGATTGGGCCGTTCCCAGTCTCGTTTTCTGCCATTATGCACCTTATGACTTTATGATGAAAAAACACGGAACGCCGCGCGAAGGAATTCCGGTGCCGCTTTATAACCTGGTGTACCATGATTGTGTGATTCAGCCTTGGATGATGGAAAAGAATGAGGGCGATGACTATATGCTGTATGCGCTTTTAAACGGCGGTGCACCGTATTTGATTCGCGATGCGGCATATCCCAACACGGACGGCGCCTTTGAAGGTTCCAACACTCTGACGATGCAAGAGATGATAAAGCGTTCTAATGTGGTATGCGCACTGCACGAAAAGGTAGGAAAGTGTGAAATGATCCGCCACGAAATGGTAGGGAACAATCCTATGGTGCAAAAAACGGTATTTTCCGATGGAACAATGGTAACAGTTGACTTTGAAAAGCAAAGCTACACGATTACGTCAAAATAACTAAAAGCCTCAATATTCCGCTTTGTTTTATACGAAAGCACAAAGCAGGATAGCTTGACAACAGCCTTGGTGTTGTTTTTCAAAAGCAAAAGAATCAAAACAAGCCCCTTTCTTGACAGGCAAAATAATATTGTAGTACAATGAACAGGCTCTTTGCATTGTATTTCATCCTGATTTAGGATGCGAGATTAACAGTACAAACTGAGCAGACAGTAAACCATTGAGTTTCTCAAAGCCGAGTCACGGACGTGGCAGCAGAGTGTTTTCAGCATCTGCGGGACAGTTGTATGTTCCGCAGATGTTTTTTTATTGTTTCAAAGAAGCATTCGATAGTCGCCGATACAAGAGTATACCCCCATAGTGTAGTCTCGAATATGTGCTTTCGAGCGTCTACTCTATGGGGGTATGTCGTTAGAAACCGAGCTTACGATAACAAGTCTTATACGTTAGGGCAGAGTTTTTCTACAACTTCCGGCGTTAACTTGCGAATCATCGCTTTGGCCAATTCAATTGCGGCATCCACATCTGCGGCGGCTGCATAGCCGTAATGGGTGTGGGCATAGCGGACAGGAATGCCGAGAACCACAGTCGGAATACCATAATGAGAAAGGTGAATGGCACCGCCATTTGTGCCGCCGCCTGTTCTCACAGCACACTGATGAGTAATACCGCACTCTTCGGCGACCTGTTTGGCAAAGGCGACAAAACCGGGATGTGCCACCATGCTTCCGTCACGGAAACGAATTTGCACACCTTTTTTCAAAGCGCCTTGTGCTTCGTCTTTCGACATAAACGTATCGTCAGCAGGTGTGCCTTCCAAACAAATGGCGAGGGCAGGCTTTACGCGCTGAGAGGTAATTTTTGCGCCGCGAAGCCCCACTTCTTCTTGTGTAGAGAAAGCGCCCACCACGTCAACATTGAGCGACTCGGAAGACAAACCACGCAAAACTTCGATGACCCCGGAGCAGCCCAAACGGCAGTCGAATGCCTTGCCCATCAAAAGGCCTGTCTTTTCCTGATAAGTGCAATTGACTTCGGGCGAAACGGGCAAGCCCAAATCAAGCCCTAAAATCTCAACGGCATCCTCTTTGCAGCAAACGCCTGCATCCAGATAAATGCTGTCAATATTGAGCGGAGCATTTTTTTCCGCAGCACTCATAAAATGAGGCGGTTTGGATGTGGACACCGCACGAACCATCTCACCGCGAACGTTTTTAATTAAAAACGTATGCGCAGGAATATTGTGCTCTACCCAGCCGCCCAGCGGCACAATCTTGAGCAATCCGTTGGGCATGATGCTCTGAATCATAAAGCCCACTTCGTCCATATGCGCATCCAACATCACAATGGGGCGATCCCCCGTGTTCTGAGGCAGGGAAGTGTAAACATTCTGCATTCCATCCCGCTTCGAAGAAAAAGCAGCAGCTTCTTTTTCAATCAAATCTGCAACGTCGTGCTCAAAGCCCGAAGGGCCAAATGCATCCGACACGGCAAAAGCAAGTTTCAAATCCGGCATAATTGCACATCCTCTTTCTTATCCATTTTTATCACAAAAGGGAAGTGCCGAAAACGGCACCCCTTCGCATCAAATTAGAATTTTCTTTTTACAAACGCTCTAACTGATCCAGCCAAAGGTTTGCACAAGCATCGCTCGGCATCCGCCAGTCTCCGCGCGGTGAAAGCGCAACTGTTCCCACCTTGGGGCCGTCCGGTAAGCAGCTTCTTTTAAATTGCTGCGCGAAGAAACGCCGGTAAAAATTTTGCAGCCATTTGCGAATGGTTTCTTCGTCATACTGCCCTTCAAAAGCAATCTTGGCCAAATAGAAAATCTTCTTTGGCTCAAATGCCCAGCGGAGCACATAATACAAAAAGAAATCATGCAGCTCATACGGACCGACAAGTTCTTCTGTCTTTTGGCTGATTTCGCCGTCCTTTGCAGGCAGCAGCTCCGGGCTGACGGGTGTATCCAGAATATCTTCCAGCACTTCTTGCAGTGCGCCGCCGCTTTGCTGTGCCACCGTTGCCACCAAATGACGCACCAATGTTTTAGGCACAGAGGCATTCACCCCGTACATGCTCATATGGTCGCCGTTATACGTTGCCCAGCCCAGCGCCAACTCCGACAAATCGCCTGTGCCAATCACAAGGCCGCCTGTTTGGTTGGCGAGGTTCATTAAAACCAAAGTGCGCACACGCGCCTGTGTATTTTCATATGTGACATCCAGGCAAGCTTCATCATGCCCAATATCGGCAAAATTGCTGCGAACCGTTTGTGCAATATTCACTTCACGCAAGGTGACACCCAAAGCCTCACATAAACGATAGGCATTGTTCTTTGTGCGCGAAGTGGTGCCAAAGCAAGGCATAGTGACAGCGGTAATTTTTTCTAAGGGCAGGCCGGCAAGGGAAAAGGCCCGTGTCACTACAAGCAGTGCCAGCGTACTATCTAAACCGCCGGAAATTCCAACCACTGCCCCCGTGCTTCTTGTATGCAGCAACCGTTTTTTCAAGCCCTGTGCCTGCATTTCCAAAATGGCTTCGCAGCGTGCAAAGCGCTCGTGTTGTTCTTGCGGAACAAAGGGAGCAGGGGAAACACCGCGATGCAGCGGCATTTCTTTATTTTCTGTATGAAAAGAAATGACTGTATAGCCTTGGTTTTGATTCCGCGGAAACGTTGTGTTTTTGCTGCGTTCCCAAGACAAACGTTCAACGTCGATTTCCACTAAAATGTCTTCGTTGGCAAACGGCTTTGACTGCGCCAGCACCGTGCCGTTTTCTGCAATCAGATGATGCCCGGCAAACACTAAATCGGTTGTGGACTCGCCTTCGCCTGCATCAGCATACAAATAACCGCAAAGCAGCCGTGCCGACTGTGCGCTTACCAAATCTTTTCGATAGGCCGCTTTCCCGATGATCTCATCGCTGGCAGAAAGGTTCATTACAATCGTTGCCCCAGCTAATGCATGTGCTGTTCCCGGCGAAACAGGCGCCCATAAATCCTCGCAGATTTCCACAGCAACCTTCAAAGCATCGTGCTCCTGAGAAGCAAACAGAAGCTTTGTACCAAAAGGAATTTCTTGTCCAAACAGATGAATCGCGTCCGTTTCCTCCGAGGCGCTGTCAAAATGGCGCTGCTCGTAAAATTCGTTATAATTTGGCAAATGGGTTTTGGGAACAACACCCAAAATTTTACCATGCTGAATGACGATTGCACAATTATAAAGTTTGCCGTTGTGACGCAAGGGAGCGCCGACCGCAAATAGCACCGATAAATCTGCGGTTTCCTTTAAAATTACTTGCAAAGCATCAAGAACGCCATGTAATAAGGCGGGCTGAAAGAACAAGTCCTCACAGGTATAGCCCGTGACACACAGCTCCGGCAGGCACAACACTTCCACCCCTTGCCCGGCAGCCTTTTGCACCGCTTTGACGATTTGCTCGGCGTTATAGCCACAGTCCGCCACACGAATGGGCACACAGCTGCACCCACACAACACAAACCCATGGTTCATTGGTCATCCCTCACTTATATGCTCTCCCGGCCGCAATTTTCAATGCAGCCCTATTTTTTACCATTCTAAATGTTTAGTATACCACAATTATTTACAAATGAGCAATACAAAAAGCGTTGGTTCTTCTTGCTTGCGTATCAAAACAGGAATATAGTATAATAAACTGATACGGCGAAATAGCATCAAGCGCTATTGAGCCGCAGTTAGATTTAATAAAAGAGGTTTTTATGCTAAGGCTTATCCTAGAAGATTTTGACGCAAAAAAGATTGCCGAAAGCGGTCAGTGTTTTCGCATGACGTATCAAGATGATCACACTGTACAAGTGATTGCATTTGGAAATGTATTGACGATATACGAAAGAGGAGGAAATGTCTGGGACTTCTCCTGTACACAGAAAGAATTCGACACCGTTTGGAAAGAATATTTTGATTTGGATACAGACTATTCCGGCTATCGCGGCTTATGCTTGCCGGAGGATGCCTTTTTGAAAGAAGCTTTAGAAGCCGGCATGGGCATTCGCATTTTGCGGCAGGATCCTTGGGAAATGCTGGTTTCCTTTATTATTTCTCAGCGCAAAAGCATTCCTGCCATCCGAACTGCGGTGGAGCTTTTATGCACACGCTTTGGCACACCGTTTGAATATGAAAATCAAACGTATTATGCTTTTCCCACACCAGAAAGAATTGCCGCTCTTTCTGAACAGGAGCTTCGGGATTGCGGCCTTGGCTATCGCGCGCCGTATGTGCTCCACGCTGCAAGCGTTTTTCTTGACACGCCTTCGCTTCAGGAGTACACGCTTTCTCTAGACGAATTGAGAACCGCTTTGATGCGCATTCACGGCGTAGGCATTAAAGTAGCGGAATGTGTGGCTTTGTTCGGCTACCACCATATCGAAGCTTTTCCGGTTGATGTATGGATTCAGCGTGTTGTGCAAAACATTTATTCCGGCACGTTTCCCGCAGAATATCAAAGTGCCGCAGGCGTATTGCAGCAGTATCTTTTCTGCTACGCCAGAGAGCGAAAACTGAAAGAACAATAACACATTTTTAGGGAATGATAATCTTTTCAGCAGCAAGCCACTTTTCCGCAATCTCATAAGCGGTTCCGTCTGCAATAAGAGTTTGCAGCGTGTCATTCACCTGTTGTGCAAGTGCTTCATCCGATAAGCGAAAGCCGACAGCATATAAATCATCTCCAAAGTCAAAGGGAAGCAAATAATAGTTTGCCGGCATTTGCGCCGCCTGATAGTTTGCATAAGTCTCATCCACAATCACGGTGTCAAGCGTTCCTTGTGCAAAGCTTTCCAGACCCTCGGCGTATGTTTCCAGGGGGGTAACATTCGGCAAAAATATTTCGTAGTCCTCCACGCTGTTCAGCATCTCCCACGCTGCACTTGACGGTTGTACGCCAATTCGGTGGTAAGGCAGGTAGGAAAAATAGGGAATCCAAACGTTTGTTGAGGATAAAACGGAAATTTTCGTAATCAAATACGGCTGCGAAAAACACATCTTTGTTTCACGTTCCGGTGTGATGGAAAGCCCACTCCAGATGCAGTCAATGCTGCCATCTTGGAGCAAAGCTTCTTTTTCATCCCATGAAATGGGCTGAAACTCTGCACGGATTCCTAAAGCGTCACAAACTTCTTGTGCCAGCTCAATATCCAGCCCCGTTAATTGGCTGCTTTCATCTAAAAAGGTCATGGGCGGAAAGGCATCATCCACCCCAATGACAAGACAGCCTTTTTCTTTTACCTGCTGCCAAGAGGGGTCTGCAAGGGGTTCCGCTTCCACCGGGGCAGATGCCGCAATGCTTGCTGTTGGAACAGAAGCAGGAGGCAGCCCAACTCCAAATAAATAGACAGCACCTGCCAATAGTAAGATGCTGAGCAATGCTTTTTTCAAACAGAATTCCTCCTCAAAAGAAGTTTTCCGGGAAAACAAATGTTCTCTTTTATTTTAACGGTTCAAAAAACGGAAATCAACGGTTTCCTTATTTTAGGAAGGATGAATAACGATGGCCAAAGATAAACTGAAAACGATCTACGTTTGCACATCCTGCGGAGAAACTGCGCTTCGGTGGATGGGCCGATGCCCTTCGTGCGGCGAATGGAATACAATGACCGAAGACGTTGTGCGTGAGGAAAAGAAAAGCGCAGGGAAAACCGTTTCCAAAAGCCTTTTGCAGGCACAAACACAAATTCTGCCCTTAGCACATGTCAGCGCTATGGAAGAAAAAAGCCGCATTGTCACAAAAATCAGCGAATTAGACCGCGTATTAGGCGGGGGAATTGTGCTCGGCAGCGTGGTACTGTTAGGCGGTGAGCCCGGCGCGGGCAAATCAACGCTGCTGCTGCAATTATGCGGTGCGGTCAGCCCGAACATTCCCGTTCTTTATGTCACCGGTGAGGAGTCCGTGCGGCAAATTAAGCTGCGTGCGCTTCGTTTGGGCATTCATGAAGAAAACATTACCTTAGCAGCCGAAACAGATATTGATGCTATCTGTGCGCTGATTGAATCTCAAAAGCCCGGCTTAGTGGTCATTGACTCCATTCAAACGATTTACTCGGCAGACATCACTTCTTCTGCGGGAAGTGTATCACAGGTGAAAGAATGCTCTGTGCGTCTGATGAACGTTGCAAAGCAAAATGAAATTCCGACCTTTATTGTCGGACACGTCAACAAAGACGGCGCGATTGCCGGGCCAAAGGTGATGGAACATATTGTGGACACCGTGCTTTACTTTGAAGGTGATAAGACGCTTCCTTATCGTGTACTGCGCGCAGCAAAAAACCGCTATGGTTCCACCAACGAGATTGGAATGTTTGATATGACGGGAAACGGACTGAAAGTGATTGAAAATCCGTCGCAGCTTTTGCTGGAAGGTCGTCCCGTCGGTGTTTCCGGCAACTGCGTTGCTTGTACGGTAGAAGGGTCACGACCCATTTTATCCGAGGTTCAGGCGCTTGTCAGCAAGACCTCATTCGGTACGCCCAGACGTGCGGCAGCTGGCTTTGATTTTAACCGAATGAATTTGCTGCTGGCTGTTTTGGAAAAGCGCGCCGGATACTTTTTAGGGAATTTAGACGTTTATTTGAACATTGTCGGCGGCTTGGATTTGGATGACACCGCGTGTGACTTAGCTGTGTGTCTTGCGGTAGTTTCCGGCATGACAGACCGTCCCGTACCGGATGATTTAATCGCAATTGGGGAAGTAGGACTTGGCGGGGAAGTGCGCAATGCGCCAAACTTGGAACAGCGTTTAAAAGAAGCACAGCGCATGGGCTTTATACGGGCGATGATTCCAGCACAAGGCATGAAGCAGCTGAATCTGGAAGATTTTCCGCAAATGGAATTGGTTGCTATTCATGATATTCGGCAAGCAGTATCTCTCCTATAAAAGAGGTGGATTGACAATATTTTAACAATCAAACCGATAGGGAGAAGGCAGTGCCCATAAGCAAAAGTGCTTATTTGTAATTGCGTATTTTCAGAATATGATTTTGCTTGCAGCAAACAAGATCCAAAATAAAATATTGAATTATGTTTGCTGCAAGCTGAATCATTGAATCGTTACAAGGTATTTGGACAGTACGGCAATCTAAATACATGATACAAAATTTCTAAAATCCAATGATACCGAATCAAATTTGATTTTAATGGACGCCAAACTATGCATATAAACGGATTTACACAGTCAATCAGAACATGGATCAAACATCATATTGAATCATCCTTGTAAATCCCAAAAAGGCTTCCCTACAGTTCGCTAAATTTTAATTTAGCGAACTTATATATATTGAGCAAAAAGGAGGATGAAAAGAATGAGTACCTACTTGGATCCGCGAACCCCCAATAAGCATGGCGACTACAAAGACTGCCCCCCGCTTGTAGTACGCTTTTTGTACGACAGCGAAACCATTCGAGGCTTATCGCCAAGAACAGTCAATGGCTATTACATTGACCTTCGGACATTCTTTCGGTTCATCAAACAATTTCGCGGTTTAGCCGGTACACACAGCTTTGAAGAAATTCCACTGGATGACATTGACATCACATTCATCGCCAGTATTACAACATCAGATATTTACGAGTTTTTGCATTATGTAACCAGAGAGCGCGAAAATTCACCTTCAGCGCGTGCACGCAAGCTATCCAGCTTAAAAGGCTTTTTTAAATATCTGTGCAACAAAATGAAACTGCTGTCGGTTAATCCCACAGATGATATTGATACACCGGCCAAGAGAAAAAGCCTTCCCAAATATCTGTCATTTGACGAAGGCATTGCTTTGTTAAAAAATATACAATCTGATTTTTACGAACGAGATTACTGCATTTTAATTTTATTCTTAAACTGCGGAATGCGTTTATCTGAACTCGTGAATATTAACATCAGCGATTTAAACGACGATGAAACTATTCGTATTGTTGGCAAAGGCAATAAAGAACGCCTTGTTTACTTAAACAAGGCGTGTTTAGACGCGCTCTCTTCCCTTTTGACTGCCCGGCGGGCTTTGCCTAATTTAAAGGATAAAAACGCATTATTTGTTTCAAAAAAAACCGGCAAACGAATTTCCGTGCGGCGTGTGCAGCAAATTGTCGAGCGCTGCTTGCAAAGCGCCGGACTATCTGGAAAAGGGTATTCCGTTCACAAACTGCGTCACACCGCAGCTACCATGATGTATCAGCGCGGACATGTCGATATGCTGGCACTCAAAGAGATTTTGGGTCATGCACATGTTTCTACAACGGAGATTTATACCCATTTAGGTGATACAAAGCTAAAAGAAGCCGCTCAAGCATCCCCTTTTGCCAATGTCCATTTTCAGCCCTCAAAGAAAAACGGGCAGGAAAATGACAGCTAACACCGTTTGCAGACAAGCCGCGGCGAGCAAGACAGCGGTTGTCCGAAAAAAAGAACGAAAGAGCGCGTGGCTGCTCTGCGTTAAATGATACGTTTGCCCCAAAACGGCCGTACGAAATAACCTTTGGCTGGATTGGCAGGCCTGTCTGGAAAAGAAAAACGTGACAAGCACTTCCAAAAAAGACGGCAGCAAAAAAATCATTGCGTGAAGAAACAGGCCCTTAAAGCCGGATTGCTCATATAAAAAAGAAAATACACTTCCAACGGCAATTCCTTTTGCCAAGAGAACTGTTAAAATAAGCGGCATTCCCAAACAGCTTGTTCCCAAAAGCAAAATCACCACTTGCGCGAAAAGAACCGAACAAAGCTTTTCTGCAAACGCCAGCCACACTTCCCCACTTTGGCATTTGAGAAAGTACTGGCTTAAAAAGGCGGAAAAGTAAGCATCTGGAAGCTGGGATGCTTTAGCGAATAACAAGCCCCCGGTGATCATACCCGAAAGCAAAAAAACAGCTTGCCATCCTCCGCCTTCTCCAAAAGAGCTTGGCGCTTCGCGTTCTATTCGCAGTTTTGGACGGTGAAATGTGCGAAAAAGTGGTTTTGTGCCTTTCATATTTCCCCTTCTTTCTTTTTATGGCAGTATTTCTTTCAAATAGCACTGCCCTTTCTCAATGGCTTGTTCGTTAGCTTCTCTCTTGCCGTTTTAACTTCTCAGCTTTGAAGCATGTTCTGCCATCAGCATTCCCAAATAGCCGCCCATTGCGCCGAAACACAGCACCGCTGCTGCTTTATAAAGCGCGGAAGTATCGTAAACTATTCCATTCATCAAGAAGGATACGCCAAATAATACAACATTGCACACCAAGGCAAAGGCGAGCCCCAGTACCAAACCGCGCTGCTTTTCTAAAAATCCAAATAAAAAAGACGCCGCTAACAAACAAATCCCAGCTGCTGTGGTGGCAAGCGGCGAAACCAATTTTGTGGGAAAATCGGTATTGCACAAAAACACCGAAAACGCCGCCATCATCGCACATAATAGCACGCCAAGCACGATAGCGCTGATCAATGCGTGAATCACAAATCCTGCTCCCTGCTTTTTGGGAACAAACGTTCTTTGTTTCATAAAAAACACCCCCTGCGTGATAGTAAACTATACGCAAGGGGTGTTTTTGTTATGCCATTATTTTTTGGAATCTTTCTTTGCATCGGTCGGCGCGGAAGAACCGTCCATATTCAATTTCTCAACGCTTTGAATTGCCCAGCGCTTCATGCGAATTTTCACACGGTCAGAACCTGTTTCCAACACAAAAGTATCCTCTTTGATGCTGGCTACACGACCAACGAGACCGCCGATGGTGGTAATGCCGTCGCCTACCTCGATGGAGTTACGCATCTCTTTATCCTTTTTTTCCTTTTTGCTTTGCGGACGAATCATCAAAAAGTATAATACGACCACCATTAAAATCAAAGGAATAATTGAAGTCAATAACCTGAGCGTGCTGTTTGTATCCATTTCATTTCCTCCTGTGTGAGTACCGGGCCTGAAAACAAAAACGCCCAGCTCCTATTTTCAAATACTACATCATCATACCAAATTTTCGTTTAACTTGCAAGGGAAAAGCGTTGAAATTTTCCCTTCTCTGTTTTCACAGATCTTTTAAATGCGTGTATCCAAGCGCTCGACATATTCTTGATAAAATTCTTCATAGCGGTCTTCATCAAGAGCCGCGCGAATCTTTTCCATTAAAGTATTATAGAAATGCAGATTGTGCATGACTGCCAAGCGCATTCCCAGCATTTCATCCGCCTTGAACAAATGGCGCAGATATGCTTTAGAGAAATTCTGGCAGCACTCGCAGTCGCAGTTCTCGTCCAGCGGGCTGTCATCCAGCTCATACTTTGCATTTTTAATGTTAACAATACCTTTCCATGTGAACAAATGGCCATGACGTGCATTGCGGCTCGGCATAACACAGTCGAACAAATCAACGCCGCGATAAACCGCCTCTAAAATATTGCCGGGCGTTCCCACGCCCATCAGATAGCGAATCTTGTCCGCCGGCATGTGCGGCTCCACCAAAGAGATGACACGATACATTTCTTCTTTGGGCTCACCCACAGCTAAGCCTCCGATGGCGTATCCGTCTAAATCGAGTGCGGCAATTTCCTTCATGTGTTCCACGCGCAAATCGTCATAGCAACAGCCCTGGTTAATACCGAAAAGCATTTGATGCGGGTTGACCGCGAGGTTTTCACGCTTCAAGCGTTCCAGCTCGTCTTTACAGCGCTTTAACCAACGAACGGTACGCGCGCACGAATTTTTGGTGTAATTGTACTCAGATGGATTTTCAATACATTCGTCAAAAGCCATGGCAATTGTAGAACCAAGATTGGCCTGAATGCGCATGCTTTCTTCCGGCCCCATAAAGATACGCTTTCCGTCTAAGTGCGAAGCGAAGGTAACGCCTTCCTCTGTAATTTTCCGCAGCTTAGAAAGGCTGAATACTTGAAATCCGCCGGAATCCGTTAAAATTGGGCCATCCCATTTGGTAAACGAATGCAAACCACCCAGCTTTGCCACTGTTTCATCGCCGGGACGCAAATGGAGATGATAAGTGTTGCAGAGCATTACCTGACAATGGTTTTCTTTTAAATCTAACGCCGAAAGCCCGCCTTTGATGGCTGCGGCGGTAGCAACATTCATAAACGCCGGGGTTTGCACCGTACCATGTACAGTTTGAAACTCTCCCCTGCGTGCTTTTCCCTGTTTTTTCAGCAAACGATACATAGATGACTTCCCTTCTTGCTCAAATAATCAGCATTGCGTCTCCGAAGCTGAAAAAGCGGTATTTTTCGGCCACAGCAATTCGGTACGCATTCATAGTGTTTTCATATCCGCAAAAAGCGCTTACCAGCATAATCAAAGTCGATTCCGGCAAATGAAAGTTTGTAATCAAGCCGTCAATCACTTGGAACTGATAGCCGGGATAAATAAAAATATCAGTATCCCCACTGCAAGCGCAAATTCCGCCATGCTGCTGGGCTGCCGCTTCCAGCGTGCGGCAGCTGGTTGTCCCCACAGCAATGACTCTTGATCCGCGGCTTTTCGCCTGCTGAATTTGTTTTGCCGCCTCTTCATCAACGCTGTACCATTCACTATGCATTTTATGGTCAAGGATATTATCCTCTTTCACCGGGCGAAATGTCCCTAACCCCACATGCAGCGTCACCTGTGCAAATTCCACGCCCTTTTCTTTCAAGTGCTCCATCAATGCAGGTGTAAAGTGAAGCCCAGCTGTCGGCGCTGCGGCGCTTCCCAGCTCTTTGGCATAAACGGTTTGATATTCACTTTGATCCTCAAGCTGTTTTTGGATGTAAGGCGGCAGCGGCATTTTCCCAAAGGCATCGAGTTTTTCGTACAGCGTTGCCGTGTCATAGGAAAAACGCACGATCTTATTGCCATCCTCTTTGGTTTGCAGAATTTGAGCTTTTAGTGTTCCGTCGCCAAATTCAACGGTATTGCCTTCGTGCAAACGTTTTCCCGGCTTTGCCAGACATTCCCACTCATCTTTTGCTGTTTGGCGTAATAAAAGCAGCTCACACACCGCGCCGGTGGGAGCCTTATGACCAATCAAACGTGCCGGAAGCACTTTGGAGTTATTGACTACCAATAGATCGCCGGGCTTGAGCAGCTCGGTTAAATCGGAAAAGATTCGGTGCTCAATTTTGCCGCCTGTGCGTGAAAGGCAAAGCAGCCGCGCGGCATCACGCGGATGACAAGGTTCCTGTGCGATCAGCTCCTGCGGCAAATCAAAATAAAAATCACTTTTTTGCATGACAGAATTTTCTCTCCGTTGACAATAAATAGATAGGATGCTAATATGTAATTATATTGTATCCGGGGCCGGTTTTCAAGCCGGTTTTTCTTTTATTTTTTGATTTTTGTCACAAAAAATGAAAATTGCCATAGGATGCAAATATGGGTAGGAAAGGAAGTATGAAAGATGAAAAAATGGAAAGCAGGTGTGGTTGGTGCCACAGGAATGGTTGGCCAGCGGTTTGTATCCTTGCTGGAAAATCACCCCTGGTTTGAGCTGACGGCGGTTGCCGCTTCTTCTCGGTCCGCCGGAAAAACCTATGAAGAAGCCGTGGGACAGCGCTGGGCTATGCCGACGCCGATGCCCCAAGCCGCAAAAGACATGGTGGTGTTGGATGCTTCGGATATTGCAGCCGTCACATCGAAGGTCGATTTTATTTTTTGCGCTGTGGATATGCCGAAGCACGAGATTCAGGCACTGGAAGAAGCTTATGCAAAAGCTGAGTGCCCCGTTGTTTCTAACAACAGCGCTCACCGTCAAACACCGGACGTGCCGATGGTTGTGCCGGAAATTAACCCGCAGCACATCGAAATTATCCCCGCACAAAGAAGCCGCCTTGGCACGAAACACGGCTTTATTGCAGTAAAGTCGAACTGTTCCTTGCAAAGCTATGTGCCTGCACTGCACCCCTTGCATCAGGCATTTGAGCTGACCGACTGCTTAGTTTGCACTTATCAGGCAATTTCCGGCGCAGGAAAAACGTTTGAGACATGGCCTGAAATGGTGGATAACTGCATCCCCTACATCGGCGGCGAAGAAGAAAAAAGCGAACAAGAACCGTTAAAGCTGTGGGGTCATATTGAAAATGGTGTCATTGTACCCGCAAAAACGCCGCATTTCACCGCACAATGTTTGCGCGTGGCTTGCACCGACGGCCATATGGCAGCGGTTTTTGCCCGTTTCCGCAACCGCCCCACTGAGGAGCAAATTAAAAAACTTTGGCAGGAATTTGAAGGAGAAGCCCAGCGTCTTTCCCTGCCCAGCGCACCCAAGCAGTTCCTGCACTATTTTGAAGAGGAAAACCGTCCGCAGACTCGCTTAGACCGCAACACCGAAAACGGAATGGCTGTCTGCATCGGCAGACTGCGTCCTGACACCCAGTACGACTATAAATTTGTTTGTCTGTCGCATAACACTTTGAGAGGTGCTGCGGGCGGCGCAGTTCTGCTGGCGGAGCTCTTGGCTGCAAAGGGCTATTTTGACCGCACAGAATAAGTCCCCTTTTATTTGTATTTTTTTACACCGATTGCTTATCAGCACGTTCTTGACAGAAAGCGAGCGAATACCGTATGAAACCAGTATTGTTTACGGGCTCGGCTGTGGCGCTTATTACGCCGATGCACCAGGATGGTTCAATTCATTTTTCGGCTTTAAAATCTCTTCTGGAAAGACAAATCACACAGGAAACCGACGCGATTGTCGTATGCGGAACAACCGGTGAAGCTTCCACACTCACCGTTCGGGAACATTTGAAAGTGATTCAAACGGCAGTTGACATCGTTTCTGGGCGTGTTCCGGTGCTTGCCGGAACAGGCTCCAACGATACTGCCCACGCAATCGAAATGTCAAAACGCGCGGCAGCGCTTGGCGCAGATGGATTGCTGCTTGTCACACCATACTACAACAAAACCAATGCTGCCGGCTTAGAACGCCACTTTTTTGCCATTGCCGATGCCGCACAGATTCCGTGTATTGTGTATAATGTTCCCTCTCGCACCGGCATGTCGATTCGTCCCGAAACATATGCCAAGCTGGCACAGCACCCTTACATTGTTGGGGCGAAAGAAGCATCGGGTAATTTTTCAGACATTGCACACACCGCTTATCTGTGCGGCGACTCTTTGACGCTTTACTGCGGCAACGATGAGCAGATTTTGCCCATGATGTCGCTTGGCGCAAAAGGCGTCATTTCGGTTTTGGCAAATATTGTACCGCGTCAGGTCCATCGGTTGTGCCGTGCTTTTTTTGACGGCAATCTCACACTGAGCAGGCAATTGCAGCTGGAGTATCTGCCGTTGATTCAAGCATTGTTTTGTGATGTCAGCCCGATGCCTGTCAAAGCGGCACTCAATATGATGCATTTATCCGCCGGCCCATGCCGGCTTCCTTTGGGCGGCATTTCCGACAAAGAAAAACAGCGCGTAGCTCAGGCTTTAAACAATCTGTCCTCGCTTTCCGCGTAAAGAAATTTTGAAATAGAAAGGTGTCTTTCCATGGGAGAGCATGACGCACATCGCCAAAGAATGTATCAGCGCTTTTTAAATGAGGGCCTATCTCACTTTGCCGAACATGAAGCACTGGAGTTTTTGCTGTATCTGGCACACGCACGAGGAGACACCAACGGCCTCGCCCATCGCTTAATTGAGCGATTTGGAAGTCTTTCTCTCGTACTGGATGCGCCTGAGGAGGAACTGCAACAGGTAAAAGGAGTAGGAAAAACGACTGCTGTTGTTCTAAAGTTTATCCCTCAAATGTGTGGTTACTATTTAAATAATCGCATTGATGAGCGCATCGTGTTGGATACACCGGAAAAAACGGCGGAATATCTGATGCCGAAGTTCTTTGGAAAAATGACGGAATGCGTCTGCATGGTTCCGATGGATGACAAAAAACGCCCCATGGGGTGCGTCTTTTTGTCGGAAGGTATTGTAAACGGCGCCCCGATTTCGGTGGCACAAATGGTCAAAGAGGCTGTTCGCACGCATGCAAGTACCATTTTGCTGGCACACAATCATCCTCGCGGTCTGCCGCTGCCTTCTTCGGACGATATTGGAACTACCATCGCGGTTTCTCGCGCCTTAGAGGTAGTGAATATTCGGCTAACAGATCACTTAATTATTGCCGACAACGATTATTGTTCCATGCGTCGTCACTATCCGAACGCCTTTCGCTCTGATGGTTTATGACCAATACAAAGCTTTCAGCAGTGGGAAAGCCACCTGCCGTAACAAAAAAACAGAACCGATAACACTTTAGGTTTTCCCAGCGTGTTATCGGTTCTGTTTTTTACAGCTACATCAATTGATACAAGGATTATTGTTTTGCCTTCTTCTTAAAAAACATCAAAATCATCCCAGCAAGAGAAATCATTGCTATGCTGCTCCATGCGAGAATGCTCATTTCATCTCCTGTTTGGACGATTACCGTATTTTGATTGACGTTTGATTCGGTATGACCGCTGCCGGAACCCTAATCTGGTGTTGTCGGTATGACCGGAGTCGTCGGCTGCTCTTGCGTCTTTTCCTGCACTGTAACCGTGATCGTTTTTGTCACAAAGGCACCTTCGCGGTCCGTCACTCTGTAAGTCACTTCATAAACACCAGGCTTCGCCAAATCTACGGTATTCTTTACCACTTCAATCGCTGCGCTTAAATCGCCATCTTCTGCATCCTGTGCGCTCACGCCCGCCATCACGTCAAATGCATCTCCAATGGTTAAGATTTTATCCTCTGCATGAATGCTGTGTGATTGATTTGATGGCAAAGCTGCTTCTCTTATTGTAACCGTGATCGTTTTTGTCACAAAGGCACCTTCGCGGTCTGTCACTTTGTAAGTTACTTCGTAAACACCGGGCTTTGCTAAATCTACGGTATTCATTACCACTTTAATCGCTGCGCTTAAATCGCCGTCTTCTGCATCTTGTGCGCTCACGCCCGCCATCACAAGCACTGACAGCATGGTCACAAGGCCACTTTTTTGTTCATCTTATTTCCTCTTTCCGTTGTCTAAAAGCAGAGCATCTTTGACAGCATTCGCTGCAAACAAAAACAAACGCTTGTGGCAAGATACTCCGCTTTTTCCTTTTTTAATTCTGTCTGCCAAGTGGCATTGCCTCTTATTTTGCGCTGTACTCTTGTTTCAGACGCTCTAAAACAGGCATATCCGCCGGACAAAAGGCATATTGTTCTATTTCGTCTGGAGTAATCCAGCGCAAATCATGGTGCTCTAAAAGCTTTGGCTCTCCCTTTGCAATTTCAGCTAAAAAAACGGTTAAGTGAATGCTTCCTTCTTCATAGGGGTGTGTTACCTCCATATACATTTCACCTACGTTTAGTTCCACCCCCAGCTCTTCCTGAAACTCTCGCTTCAATGCCTGCTGTTTTGTCTCTCCGGGTTCCACTTTACCGCCTGCAAATTCCCATAGCAGCGCCTGCGCTTTATCTTGCGGTCTTTGGCAAATCATGAAGCGGTTTTCACGGTAAATCAATGCGGCAACAACTTCTTTCATGGCTCATCGTCTCCCGTTTTATTCTTGCTGGTTATTGGACGGTTTTCGCAAAATGGAGTAGGGCTCCAATGGGACTTCGCAGGGAACCGAAAAGCGCATTTTCGGGTGAGGTGTTGACTCAATAGGCATATCGTCCTCCCCGTAAATCATCTCCGGGCAGAAAGACACGACATCACCATTCAAACAAAGCGCTTCCAATGTTTCTCCTTTTACAAATTTTCCGCGCTGTGTACAGTATGCGCGGCCATTCTTCCATTCATTCACGACGCCAACGAGCTCCCACTCTCTGATATACCCGCCGGCTGCCGCGTTTTGGCGCGCTTCCTCTCGGCCAAAATAAAAACCGGGCGAATAGCGGCGGTGAGAAGTTCTTGTCAATTCGTCCAGAACACGCTCGGGGCAAAGGAATGTATCTGGATTTTTTAAATATTCGTCAATTGCCTTTCGATAGGCCGCAGTGACAGAAGCGACATAATAGAACGTCTTTGCACGTCCCTCAATTTTCAAGCTATCCACGCCGGCTTGACAAATTAAGTGAATAAACGGTGCCGTACACAAGTCATCTGCATTCAGCAAATAGCTTCCCTCTTCCGTTTCTCCAATTTCAAACAAACGGTCGGGGCGATTTTCCTCGGTGATATGATACTTCCAGCGGCAGGGCTGAGTGCATTGGCCACGGTTGGCATCCTTTCCATTCATATAATTGGAAATCAGGCATCGGCCTGAAACCGACATGCACATGGCGCCGTGTACAAACGCTTCCAACTCCAATTCCGGCGGGGTATTGTCCCGAATGATTGCAATATCTTTGAGGGAAAGTTCTCGTGCCAGCACAACGCGCTTTGCGCCCATATCCCACGCAGCATTTGCAGCAAGGTAATTGGTAATTCCCACTTGTGTAGAAAAATGCACCTCCATGTCAGGCGCATATTTTTTAACGGCGCTCAGTACACCCAAATCTGCCACAATAAAGGCATCTAGGCCGGTGTCGCGCACCGTGCGAATAAAATCTGGCAAGCGAGCGGCCTCCTCATTCGTAGGAAGGGTATTCATAGTCAAATAGACCTTTGCCCCATGCTTGTGCGCAAATTCTGCCCCTTGTGCAATTTGGTCGGGGGTAAAGTTTTTTGGTGCTGCACGCATTCCAAACTCGGACGCACCTAAATAGACGGCATCCGCTCCATAACGCACCGCATATTCCAAACGCTCTAAATCACCTGCCGGGCTCAGCAGTTCCGGTTTTTTCATCATTTTCATTCTCCCATTTATTGGTAAGATACGCCGCCGCGGAAAACGCGGCGGCGTATCTTAGCTTATCTTACAGCGAGGCATTCACCTGTGCCGCCGCCGCTTTATTGACTTCGTGTTCCGCATCTGTTTTTGCATAGTAGTATGTGCCTGCAAGGTCTGTTACAAAGAAATAGTAATCGCCGTAATACTGGCTGCTTGCATAGTTCAATGTATTGGTCAAGGCATCCATACCGGGGTTAGAAATAGGCCCTGCGGGAAGACCCGGCGTTTTGTAAGTGTCGTATGCATCAATAATTTCCTGGGGGATATTCTCCCATCCGCCGCAGGCAGGCGCAATCGTATTATTGATATAGTTATTATCGTCATCGTTCTGGATGTAACTGCTGCAATTGCTTTGCAGTAAGCTTACGATCGAATTCGGCCCCAGTCGATTCATAAATACGGCTGCAACATCCGCCTGATGCTCCGGCAGCCCAGCCTCTTCTTGTACGATAGAGGCCAATGTTACAAACTCGGTGAGCGTAAAGCCCATTTCTTCTACCTTTGCATACATTTCATCCGTGAAGCGTTTATCAAATTCGCCGTAAATTTTAGCGACCATGTTGTACACATCGTCATTTTGATAGAATTCATACGTTTCAGGGAACAGATAGCCCTCGCACTTCATAAACTGGTTTGGGTTTTCATCACGCAGATTCCAGAATTTGAATTGGCTGAAGTCTCCCTCATTTGCCACTTGCAAAAATTCTTCCGCGGTGCAAAGGCCCGCTTCTTCCATCCTCTGCGCAAACTGCACCGCGGGAATTCCCTCAGGGAACGTCACACGTACAGTGTCACGTTTTTGCTCGGTTTTCAAAAGTTCAATCAATTCATCATACGTCATATCGCTGGAAAGCTCAAAGGTGCCGTACTGCAAAGCGCCGGCCTCCTGCTGAAACTTTACATACAACTGGAACAACAGAGCCGAACGGATGATGCCGTTCTCCTCCAATGTTTCACTGATACTTTTCAAGTAAGAACCTTTTTCAATTTCAATCGTCTTTGCCTCAATGGTGCGCGAGCGATTGCCGATTACATCATTCATCGCCCAAACCATTGCCGCAATTCCCGCAGCGATAAGCGCTACAAAAATCAAGATGATTACCAAACAGCCCCAACGGCGTTTTTTCTTTGGCTTTTCATCCGTTTCTTTCTGTAAAGCCAAATCACTTTCCAGAGGTTTTTCCACTTCGTGGGTATCTTCATCAAACACATCTTCCCACTGCTCGGTACTTTCTGGCGCGGCTTCTTCTGCACTGCTTTCCTGCTCCTGCTGAAGGGCGGGTTCGGCGACAGGCAGTGAAGTCTGCGGCTTATTTTGCGCCGGTGCTTGTTCGGGCTTTGCTGCGTCTTTTGTCTCCGGTGCATGAAGCAATGCTTCATCGCGGGGATCTCTTTCGGAAGTTTGCACACTCAGCTCATTGCGTTTGACAGCCGCTTGCGCCTTTTGTGCCATCAAGCGTTTTACTTCGCTCTCATACACTTCACTCAGCCAAGGCGGCAGTCGGCCCAAACGCTCTTTAAGCTCTTGCATCTTGGGGGCATAATGCTGCCTTTGTTCTTGAGGCATATGGTAAAAGCTGACGGCAAGCTGTGCCAGCTTTTTTGCATATCCCTCCTGCTCTTCTCTTGTCGGCACGCTGCGTTCTTGATTATCCTGCATAGTGATCCTCTTTTCCGCTTATTTACCTAGGGGTTTTCTGAAACGCCAAAATTTTATTTTCTGAAATGCCTTAATATCAGTTCTGTAAAGCCGTTATACTTTTCAGATTTAAAACCTTTTAAAGAGACTCGGTCATCCTCTTAATCTCCTCAAAAATTTCTTCTCGTGTACGCATTTCTTCACCGTTGCTGCACGAAACAACCTGCCAGCCCAGCTCTTTTGCGCAATAGGCTGCCGCTCGTCTACTTTGCCGCAAATATGCAACATCTTTTTCGTGGATATCTTTTTTCTCTGCATCACCATGATAACGGCTTTCCATTAAGCGCTGTGACACCTCCAGATCTACGTCCAAATAAATGACAAGATCGGGACGGGGAATTCCCATTTTTTCATATTCCAGAGAAAACAGCCAGTCCAAGTACGAGGCCCATTCCCTGCGCGGCAGCTTTGCACACTGATGCACGGCATTCGACGTGGTGTAACGGTCAGCAATAATGACACCGCCATGTTCATAGAAGGCGCCCCAATCTTTTCGATAGCTTGCGTAACGATCTACGCTATAAAAAAGCGATGCAGCATAGGCGTTCACATCCTGTGCACTAGTGCCAAATTCACCAGCCAAGTACATCTTCACCAATGCGCTGGAATCGCTTTCATAATTTGGAAACGTCACCTTCTGCACTTGCGGTGAACGCGCCGTACGCCAATAGTCATACAGCATTTGTGCTTGTGTTGCCTTTCCGCTGCCGTCCAGCCCTTCCAACACAATGAGCTTTCCTTTCATGCTGTTTTCTTCACACTCCTTTGTATGGCGTCGCAGCCATTACAGCCGATTCATTGGCGCATAATTCGCCATTGTCTTTTTAATTCCGGCTGTATCGAACTGTACTTCAACAATGCAATCTCCTGCAACCGGCGTGACCTTCAGCACGGTGCCCTTTCCAAAAACTTTATGCTCTACCTGGTCACCCGGCTGATAAGCCGCTGTGGGCTGCTTTTTTTGTTCTGATGCAGAAACCGTAGTCGATGCAGAGGGCGCAGGGCGGCCAAAACCTGATTGATAATTACGCGCACCACCTTGCACATAACCGGCATGGAGACCGGAGCTAAGGGATGTCATTCTTTGAGAAATCGGATTTTGACGTTGTGCATATGCCATACGCGCTTCGTTCATGCGCTTCATCGAACTGCTTTGCCGCCCTTCCAGAAGATTGCTGTCAATCTCCTCTAAAAAGCGGGAGGGTCGATTGCGTTTTGTCTGTCCGAAAATCATGCGCGACAGAGCGTTGCACAGGTAGAGCTCTTTTTTGGCGCGTGTAATGCCAACGTAACACAGGCGGCGTTCTTCCTCCATATCCTCCTGCGAGTAACGGCTCATTTCCCCAGGGAAAATCCCCTCCTCCATTCCAATGATAAAGACATATTCAAACTCCAAGCCTTTGGCTGCATGCATGGTCATCAAAACAACGACATCTGCGCTCTCATCGTAGCTGTCAATATCACTGATCAGTGCTACTTCTTCTAAAAATCCTGCCAGTGTCGCATCTTCGCCTTGTTGGTCTGCATACGTTTTTACCGATGAAACCAGCTGGCCAATATTTTCCAAACGCGTTTCACCCTCTTCACCGGCCGCTTTCAGCATCGCACGATAGCCGGTAATATCCAGAATGGCATTGACAAAAGCATCCAGCGGCATTGTTTCGTAAGCTTCTACCATTTTGAGATAAACAAGATGATAAAAACTGCTTAAAGCAGATGCCGAACGCCCGACAGCCGGATAGGCTTCGGGGTGCTCCATCACATCCAACATAGCCACACCGTTCTGAGCGGCAATATCCGCCACATTTTGTACAGTTGTCGCACCGATTTTTCGTGCAGGCTCGTTGATAATTCTCCGCAAACGCAAATCATCTTGACGGTTTGACACGATGCTCATATAAGCAAGAATGTCTTTGACCTCTTTGCGGTCATAAAACCGTCTGCCGCCGACAATCTTATACGGAATTCCTGCGCGGGCAAAATAATTTTCGATGGGGCCGGACTGTGCATTCATACGATAGAGCACAGCATGATCTTTCAGCTTCGCCCCAGCCTTCACATGCTTTCCGATTTCAGCCACAACCTGTGCGGCCTCATCTGTCTCATTATCTGCTTCCATGCAAACAATTTTTTCGCCCTCACCATTGTCCGTCCACAAGGTTTTTCCCTTTCTGGCGCGGTTATTTTGAATCACACAGTTTGCCGCATTCAAAATATTGGAGGTGGAACGATAGTTCTGCTCCAAACGAATGACCTTCGCTCCGGCGAAATGCTGCTCAAAATTCAAAATGTTTTCAATCGTTGCACCGCGGAAACGGTAAATGCTTTGGTCATCGTCACCCACCACACAAACATTTTGATGGCGGCCCGCCAACAAATAAACCAGCTGAAACTGAGCAATGCTGGTGTCTTGATATTCGTCAACCAAGACATAACGGTAACGATTTTCATAAAATTCTCGAATGTCTTCGTGTTCAGACAGCAGCCGCACGGTATTATAAATCAAATCGTCAAAGTCCATTGCACCAGCGGTAAAGAGCTTCCTTTGATACGCCTCGTAAACACGGGCAAGAGATGTGCTGCGTACATCTTTCGCATCTGAAAGTGCATCCCGCGGGCTGATCATTTTATCTTTCATACGGCCAATGCCCGAAAGAGACGCCTTTAACGGCAAAAATTTCTCATCAATGGAAAGCGTTTTATAGACGTCTTTCATGGCACGCTGCTGGTCGTCCGTATCATAAATCGTAAACGATTTTGGATAACCCAAGCGGTCGGCATCCCGACGAAGCATTCGCACACATGCGGAATGGAACGTGGAGGCATGAACATCTTGCCCTGCTTGTCCCAGCATGGCACTCAATCGATTTTTCAGCTCTCCCGCAGCTTTGTTGGTAAATGTAATGGCTAAAATATGATACGGGTAAACGGGCCGCTCGGCCAGCATACGCTCCAGTTCCTCACTCGGCGTTCCCCCATTTTGCAAAATTGCTGTGAGCTCCTGAACATGCTCCGGCTTCAAGCCCACAGGAATTTGATTGGAATCATGCGCCCGGCCAAAACGAATCAAATTAGCGATACGATTGACGAGCACGGTTGTCTTTCCGCTTCCTGCGCCCGCTAGAATCAGCAGCGCTCCATCAGAGAAAAAAACAGCTTGCTTTTGCTGCTCATTTAAGTTTTTAAATTGCTGTTCAATGTACTCCCTGCGAAGTGCGGGAAACTGCTGTTCTATCATAAGCTACCTCTTATTTTCCTGATAATCGTGTATAGTATACCATATTCTTCATAAGATGAAAAGGCTCTCAAGAAAAGCCGACAAGATTCTTTACAAAAAAGAAAAATGCAGGGCATTTTGGTGCAAATTCTACGATGGCAAATCCAAAATGCTCCTGCGCTAAATTGATAAAAAATATGCTCGAAATCCCAAATGGTCGATTTCTGTGAATAAAATTAAGACGGTTTTACCGTTTGGTCGTCCTCTTTAGCAGCAAATGCCGGAACTTGAATGGTGCTGACAATCTTCGTTGCAGTAATTCTGCCATACAGATATTCGTTTTCACTGCCAAGCAGTTTTGCTACGGTTTCTGCACCGAACACACACCCTACCGCTGCAAATAAAGCTGATAGAAACGCTGTTCCGGCAAATTCCAATGCCGAACCATCCAAAAAAGAAGAAGCATCCAAAAAACACATAGCGTAATAAGGCGCCGGCAGCACTAGGCCATATAAAAGCGCATATCTGGTGATGCAAGCCCACAACTTTGGGCGTCCGCCAAGGCGATCGACCAAACGCAAGTGCAAAAAAGCTTTTCCTGCCGTGTAGCCTTTGCAAAGCCATTGGAAAAAGCCAAAATAGACTAAGACAGAAAACGCCATAATGATAGGCTTGAGCCACTGCATCTTTCGCAAAATAGGGAAAATCTCGGTTCCCACCGACTCCACCGCAACATAAAAGATAATCAAGGCCAGCCAGTCGATAACAGAAGCAAACACTCTTCGGAAAAAAGGAACCTTTTGACCCTTTTGATAAGCCCGTCTATCCAGTTCCTCCCTTGAAGGAAGAAAAAAGCAAAAGATAGGGGTACACAAATAGCCAAGCCATGCTCCGAATGTATTGTCTAAAAGGTCTGTGACATCAAACAAACGATAGGGTCTTGGATAAATGCCATACAAAGCCGAAAGCTGTGTCAACTCAAAAAACAAACTCATCAAAAATCCGAACAAAACCGTTTTCCCCATCTTGCACTTAAAATAGTAGCGCAAGTACACGCCTAAGGGAAACAGCATGCACACATTAAAAAGAATCTCCCGCATCGAAGGACTTGTAAAAAGCTTTAAGTAAGAATCTATTTCTCGAAACGAAAGATGATTGGCGCGCCAATAGGCAATCAAACCGGATGCCGGCACTAAATTATAACGCGGGGTTGTCATTTGAGCCACAGCGGCACGCGACGGCAATGGCAGAATGACAAGAAAGTATGCCGTCAAGCAGTATAAAATAAACGAGTAAATAATGGCCGAACGCAGTAACGGTATTGCACCGAATTTTTTATATTGGAACAGTAAGTACGGCACGGTAAAAGCAAACGCCAAAATAGGAAACACAAAAAAAGCCGTACCAATTACATTAAAATAAGAACTCAAAAAGCATACCTACTTTCTAAAAAGCAGCAGCAAAACGCCACCACCTGCCAAAACAAAGAACATTGTTTCAACCACCGCACATGTCGTTGATTGTGCAAGGAAAGTTTTTTCCATTGTACCCCAAATCACAAAAATGAGCAAGCCTATTCCCTCGTGTTATTGATTACTTTTACAAAGCGATACCACGATAATGAACGGATATCCGCTCATTCTTTGTCGTTTTTCAAATAATAGAACAGAAATCCCCCGAAAGATTTTCCCTCACAATTATAAAGGCGGTAGCCGGAAAAACCGGCAGCCGCCCGAGACTGTCGAAAAACTGCCGCCTGATTCAAAAAGAAGTCAGGCTGTAAGGGGAAAAAGGTTTGGAAAAGGGGGCTGAGCCCTCTTTTCCATTTTGAATAGGGATTCAGTTTGTGAAAAAGCAAAGCTTTTTCGACAAACTGAGGCGGCAGCCGGAAAAACCGGCAGCCGCCCAAAAACAGTTTAATGTTGTTATTTGTACACAAGCTTCGATATGACTCACTCAACTGCACTTTGAGAAACACGAGTCGACAAGGCTTCATAAATTTCTTTCGTGGCTGCTTCATCCTGTCCGCTCACTACCAAAATTTTATCATCAGTTAGATGCAGCACCACGGCACAAGGACATTGAGTGTAGCTGTAACGCGTGTAAGAGCCAAACTCATCGTTGCGGAAGGTCCCCATAGACAAACGCGGAGAGCCGAACCCATTTGTGCGTATCCCACTGTCGTCTTGCTCCCGATACTCCACTGATTCAATATCGCTGTATTGTACCGTCCTATCGGGCCAGTAATCTGCTGTAATCTGCATTGCCTCGTTTGTATATGTCACCGTCATATCACCGGTAAATAACATGACTCCTACAAAAATAAAGGTTCCTATCATAATCACCAGCGCGACAATAGTCCACACCTTCATGCTCTTTTTTTCCTTTTCGCTTACATCTTGCACAAAAGAATTTTCCTTACGCTGCTTGCGATAATAAAGATAAGAATATCCAATTGGCACAAAGCCCACCAGCAAAATAGCGATAATGACACAAATCGGCAAAATCGCCGTCGGGAGGAACGCACTGACTATCATTAGGAGGCCGCCGACCACCCAAACCTTGCCGCCAAAGCGGTGTGTTTTCACCCAATTTTCTTCATTGCTAACTGTCCATGGCAAACGAATGCCCATCGTATAATTGCGCTTCATCTTCGGAAAATAATTTCCCATTACCAAGAAGAGTACACCTGTCAATACAATAGACCATGTAGCCATATCGAGTTCCATCCCCATTGCCGTTGCATAAGTCATACCGCTTGCAATCCAAGACATAACAGGGAAAATATAAAGGATTAAACTTACCGCTTTTACAGGCTGATCCCGATTGCGTGCATCTAAAAAAACAAGCGCAATCATAAGCCAGTGGATTCCGAGAAGAATCACCGGTGTGCCAAACACCGCAAAAGCTTTTCCAGACCAACCGTCTACCTGCCCATCAAACCCCCAATGGGTTGGCATTTTTTCCGGCAGCTGGCCCCAAAGCAAAAGTCCGGCAATCACCGGCAAAACAATTAAAACGGATGTAAACACCAACATTTTTTTATGTTTCATCATAGGAATTTCCTCCCTTTAAATCGGCTGCCCAAAGCATCAGTTCTTCCAAGACAGAGGCATTGAGCTCATAAAAAATAAATTTCCCTTCTCTGGAATCTCGAATCAATTCTGCATCTTTTAAGATTGCAAGATGTCGGGAAACCGCCGCAGCAGTAATAGAAAAATGGTTTGTAATTTCTCCGGCAGATAACCGCTGCCCCTTTAGCAAATTTAAAATTTCTCGTCGCACGGGGTCGGAAATTGCTTTTAATGTTTTTTGAAGGCTCATTGCACTCCTCTCCTTCCTTCTTTATTTAACAATTAACTTAATTGTTAAATGTATTGTAGCATTGCCTATTTCTGTTGTCAATACTATTTTCTGCAAATAAAAAACGGTTGTTTCCACAATAAACGTACTGTGAAACAACCGTTTTTATTACGCTAAAACTACTTTACTTAATCGTGTCGAATTGCTTCCAACGCGCTGATTTTAACAGCACGATTTGCAGGCGCAATTCCTGACAAAAGCCCTACGATAGTGGCAAACAAAAGCGCTGCAATTACAAGCCAAAGCGGAATGATAGAAAGCTGCGTTCCTTCCCCACCCATGCCGCCAAAAGAGCCTGCGGAATTTAAAAGACCTCCCAAATTGACCGAAGAAGCGTCAAACTGGATGCCCATGGAAGCCAATACCGCGGACAAAGCCCCCAACCATTCCGTTAAATGATTGAGCACAAAACTGAGCAAAAGGCTGAGAAGTACGCCTATTACTCCGCCAATAAAACCAATCGTACCCGATTCAATCAAAAACATTTCTCGAATTTTTCCAATACGGCAGCCAAGCACCTTCATTACGCCGATTTCTTTTGTTCGTTCGTAAATCGCCATGGTCATGGTGTTGGCAATATTGAGGGCAGCAACCAAAAGTGAAATTGCCGCCAAGCCGCCAAGCATCAGCTGACTGGAAAAAACTTCTTTTTGAGCCTGTTTGCGCGTTTCCGTCATAGAATAGGTTTCATATCCGATTTTCTTAATGGCCGCCTCGACGGATTCGACATGGTCTACATAGTCGGTTTTTACAAACACTTGGTTATATCCGCCCGTTTTACTGCCGGAACCACCACCCATAATCATCACACCGCCGCCACCGCCGGAAGAGCCTCCAGACGCCTTCTTGTATTCACTTTCCAGCCATTTCATATCAGAAATACGCATAATCATGGAGCTGGAGCCTTCTTTGGCATAGTCCTGCTTCAAGATGCCGACCACATTGAGTTCATAATCTTTTGTCTTGGGATTCCCCTGATCATCATACCCCGTGATCATTTGAAGCACCAATTCTGTTTCCTCAATGTTGAAGAAAGGCTCAACGGTCGCGTTGCCATTTTCATCGGTTTCTTTCCAGCGATAGCGCTTCGGGTTGCTGTAACTTTTTTTGGTATCCTCAAAATTATAGGCAAAATCTTCACCGACCAAAACAGGAATTTTCTTAGGAGTTCCTTTATGGTCTGTAAGGTAATCACCACTTTTTAGCTCGTAACCCATCGGCTCAATAGCCGACGGTTCCATGCCGATAATACTTCCCGCATTGCTGGAATATCGGCCCTGCGCACCAGCCAAAACATTTCCATTAAAATTTTGAAAATTATACATAGGTGTGGCCGCAATGACATATTCCATTTCTTTTAAACTGGCCACCATTTTGTCATCCAGTGCAGGGGTATCAGCACTGTCGGAATAACCCAACACGGTGATTTGTGTCAAATCGCTCCAGGACGCCAGCGTCTCCTCCGTGCGCTTATTTGCCGCAATGCCCAAAGAAATCATTACCACAATGGCACACGTACCAACCACAACGCCAATAACCGTCAAGGCTGTGCGTCCTTTTCGCCGCCGAAGATTATCCGTGCTGAGTTTCAGCAAATCAGATATCTTCATCGTCATCCTCCATCAATTTTGCTGTGCGTTTTTTGGCGCGTTTCTTTTTCAAAATAATTGCTACGGTTACACCAATGGCAATCAGCAGTGCACCAATAATGACCCATGCAAAAATGGGCATTCCCTGGGCAGGCTCCTCTACCGGAATATCCACCACTCCCATGTTCATACCGGGATCGCTGGGCATCATTTCATCTACCGTTACCGTGAAATCCTTTGTAATGGTTTTAATATTGGCACTCTCGTCCTCATAGCTCACCACGAGCTGCATGCTGATTGTGCCGCCCTGCGTTGGTGTAATAGAAAAGTCCTGTGTGCTTTGTGTACCGGAATTGATATTGCCGATAAATTTGCTGGCACCTTCATCCACAGTAAAGCCTTCGCCCTCAAGCTTTGCCTCTACATTGTATACAGTACCTTTTCCCTTGTTGATCAGAGCAATATTGCCATAGGTTTCTTCACCCATCACCATATTTTCGGGAATATCTGTATGGGAGATTTCAAAACGATCCGGCTGAATCACAGGAACGGTCACCGGCATTTTTCCGCTCAAAGCAGCGCCATCGGCCTGAGCATTTCCGGTAACATCAATCGAAATATTATAGCTGCCGGCCTTGGCCACGGCACTTGCCGTGAGTTCAAATTGCACATTGGCTGTTTGGTTCGCCTTCATATTGCCAATAAATTGGTAGGACGAACCGCTGACCACCGTAATTTCTTCGGGCAGTGTCAAACTAACCGCGACATTTTCCGCCCCATTTTTATTACCGGAAAGCAAAATTTCCGCAGTCAGCGTAAAATTCTCACCGGCAGTGATTTGGCCTGTGCCGTAACTGGCAGACTTAACGATTAAAGCAGGGGCCTTTCCTGCATCCTGCCCGGTGCCTGTCCCGCACTGACTAATACCCTGACTCAATTTTACAAGCGGTCTTTGCACGTCATTATATGCCAAATCCAGCACCAGCTCATTGCTGTTGCCGCCCAAATAGGCAATATCATTCAATACAATGGAATACTGTAAGCCTCCTGGGGTCATTTTAAAGGTTGTCGTGTAAATATCCCCAAGCGAAGGCGTTGCAAAGGTATTCGTAGAAACCACTTTGACGTTTGCTTCTAAGGCACGGCCATCCGCAAGAACCAACTGACTCTCAGAGGTAATACGCGGGTCAACCACCGCTACAATGATGCGGCACTTCTCCCCTTCAGCAATTGTCTGCTTCTCATTTCCGGCCGAGTCCGTTACGGTATAGGCGGTAATATACGGCGAACCTGTAACATCCGGCGGTGTTGTTTCAGGCTGACTTTCACTGCTGGATGTGCTGTTGGGGGTAGAAGTAGCCTGAGAGTTGCTTGCCGTAGCAAACGCATTGACACCGGACAGCAGCAGCATTGCCGCCATAAAGCCTGCTGCCGCTTTTTGAACCATCGCTTTTTTCCATCGAAACATTGTGTTCACTTCTCCTCTTTTACCGTAGTTTGCGGCTCGGCTACGTCCTGCGCAGCAAGCTCTCCAAACAGTTTTTTCCTGTTCACCGCTTTTTCTTCTTCCGTCAGAAGCTGGTTGGAAAGCACTTTGCCGTCTTTGATCGTGATAATTCTGTCGGCACAGTCGGCCAATTCATTTTCGTGGGTAACCATTACGAAAGTAATTTGGCTCTCCTTTGCCATTTGCAGCATGGAATACAATACCTGCTGTGTTGTAACAGAGTCTAAGTTACCCGTCGGCTCATCCGCAAAAATAACCGCGGGCTTTGCGACAAACGCACGCGCAATGCCGACACGCTGCTGTTGACCACCCGACATTTCCGTCGGTTTATGACCTGCACGCGAGAGTAGCCCCATTTTTTTCAGTTCTTTTCGGGCAAGCTTCTCGCGCTGTGCTTTCGGTACCCCTTTGAACATCAGAGGCAGTGCAACATTTTCCAGTGCAGTTAATGAACCCAGCAAATTATAGCTTTGAAAAATAAAGCCTAAATGTTGTTGACGAAAGACAGCCAGTTCATCCTCTGTCATGGCGCTGATTTCATGCTTGCCGATAAACACCTTTCCGCGTGTGGGTTTTTCCAAGCCGGCCAACTGGTTCAGAAGCGTTGACTTTCCGCTTCCCGACGCACCAACAATACAGCACATCTCACCTTTTCCTATTTCTAAATTGATATCATTTAAGGCAATGACTTTTTCCTCTCCTACGCGGTATACTTTTCTCAGGTGCTCCACCGTAATAATCGGTTTCAAGCGGCGCATCCTCCTTTCGTCAGCTATCTTCCGTAGTATAGCACGTTTCACCATATTTTGACAAGTTGCACAAAAGTATTTTTACAATTATAATGAAAAGAGTTTCAAAAAAATTCCAATAGCATTTCAAAACGCTTCTTATTTTACACATTTTGTACCTCTCGATGAAAGGAATTCGTTATGAAAACTGCTTTTTTTCTGCTTTTGGCTGTTATTTCTTCCTTGGACAGCATTTGGCGTTGGCGTCAAAGCGCATTTCATTTAGGCACCTTTTTAATGTACTGTATTACCGCCGCACTTTGGATTTACACATTTTTCCATAAGCCTATTGATTTATGGTGTTCCAGCGGCGTGGGCCGCATTTTCAAGATCATATTTTGGATCGGGGTAGGCATCACTGTGGCGCTGATGGCCTTCTTGCATTGGAGCGGGAGCCGGGTGCCGCCCGACGGCACGGAAAAAGCTATCATTGTCTTAGGTGCATCGGTAAAAAACAACGCGGTCAGCCCTGTACTTGCCTATCGTTTAGACGCCGCTTATGACTACGCCATACAAAACCCGAAGGCTTTGATTGTTGTTTCAGGTGGGCAAGGTGCAGACGAAACAATCCCGGAGGCACAGGCTATGGCGGAATATCTCATCCAAAAAGGGATTCCTTCCCATCGAATTTTAAGAGAAGATAAAAGCCAATCCACCCAAGAAAATTTTTTGTTTTCCAAGGAGCTTTTGTCTCAAAACGGCGTAGCGTCTGCCGACCCTATTGTGTTTGTCACAAACCGGTTTCATTGTTACCGCGCAGAAGGATATGCCAAACGCGCAGGCTTTGAAAATGTGCGCTGCATTCCTGCTGCGATCGGGCCGCGTTCCGTTTTACCCTCCTATTTAAGAGAAGTTTTTGCTGTTTTATACTTTTGGTGTTTTGCTTAAACTTCGCTTTTATGTTCTCATACGTTTAAACAAACAGGCACTGCCACAGTTGATTCCATACTGCGGCAGTGCCTGTTTATAAATTTAATTTTCTAAAAAATTTTTCTGTGACAGCTTTTATCCAATCAGCAGTTTGATATCGTCTTCTACTGTTCCGATTCCTGCAATTCCAAAGGCTTCTACCAACACCTTTGCTACATTGGGGCTTAAAAATGCCGGCAGCGTCGGGCCAAGATGAATGTTTTTTACCCCCAAAGACAGCAGCGCCAACAATACAATCACAGCCTTTTGTTCATACCAAGCAATGTTATACACAATCGGCAAATCGTTTACATCTTCCAAACCGAATACTTCTTTTAACCGAAGTGCAATTACGGCTAAAGAGTATGAATCATTGCACTGGCCTGCGTCCAATACTCGAGGAATGCCGCCAATATCGCCCAAATCCAGCTTGTTGTACTTATACTTCGCGCAGCCGGCCGTTAAAATAACCGTATCTTTCGGCAGTGCTTTGGCGAAATCAGTATAATAGCTGCGGCTTTTGGCTCGTCCGTCACAACCCGCCATCACAACAAACTTTTTGATGGCCCCGCCTTTCACTGCCTCTACAATTTGATCGGCTAATGCAAGCACTTGGGCATGAGCAAAACCACCTGTAACGGTGCCTGTTTCCAATTCTTCGGGTGCAGCACAGCGCTTTGCATGTTCAATCAGCTCAGAGAAGTCCTTTGTTTCTCCTACGCCGCCGGGAATATGACGGCACCCGGGATAACCTGCGGCGCCAGTGGTATAAAGACGATCACGGTAAGAGTCTTTCGGCGGAACAATACAGTTTGTCGTCATCAAAATCGGGCCGTGAAAAGCTTCAAACTCCTCGCGCTGCTTCCACCAAGCGTTTCCATAGTTACCTGCCAAATTGCTGTATTTTTTGAACGCAGGATAGTAATGCGCCGGAAGCATCTCGCTATGCGTGTAAACATCGACGCCCGTCCCCTGTGTTTGCTCCAAAAGCATTTCCAAATCACGAAGATCATGACCGGACACCAAAATAGCGGGATTTTTTCTCACGCCCAAGTTTACTTTTGTGATTTCCGGATTGCCGTATGCGCCCGTATTTGCTTGATCCAAAAGCGCCATGCCCTTCACACCGTACTCACCGGCCTTTAGGTTGAGCGCAACCAAATCATCCACAGAAAGGCTGTCATCCAGCGTGGCCGCCAAAGCTTCTTGTAAAAATGCATCCAATTCATCGTCGGTATGCAGCAAAGCATTGGCATGCTTTGTGTATGCAGACAGGCCTTTTAAGCCATACGTCAAAAGCTCTCGCAGGGAACGAATGTCCTCATTTTCGGTGGCGAGCACACCGACACTGCTCGCCTTTTCTTCCCAATTTCCGCTGCCATCCCAAAGAGCGGCCTGCGGCAAAGTTTCGGGGTGTTTTACTTGTGTGCGCAGCTCCTTCGAGACAGCCAATACCTCACGAATGCCATTTTCCAGCATGTCCTTGTCAAAGTTCGCATTAGTAATAGTCGAAAACAGCTGCGTAACAATCAGGTTATTCACCTGTGCAGAAATTGTACCGCCTTGCCTACGAATGGCAGTTGTAATAGCGCATAGCCCTTTTGTTACATATACAAGCAAATCTTGTGTGTTGGCTACATCAGCAGTTTTTCCACAAACACCTACCTTGGTACAGCCTGTGCAATGTGCGGTTTCTTGGCATTGATAACAAAACATTGTTTCCATTCTCTTTGCTCCTTTATTTTGTGGGAAATACGACAGTTAAAAGCATTTTAAAATCCGTTTGTGCGTACACAGCATGTGGAATTTCGGCAGGCATTACAAGCGACTGCCCTTGCGAAACTTCATATTCTTGCTCTCCTACGGTGAAGCAGCCTGTTCCCTCTAAAACCTGTACCATTGCATCTCCCGTAGAAGTGTGCGTGCTGATTTCTTCATTTTTTGAAAAAGCAAACAGCGTAATTCCAACATAGGAATTTTGAACCAATGTCTTGCTGACGATTTGTCCTTGCTGTACCGTTAGTTCCTTTGCTAAGTCCAAAACGGTTTGCCCTTCAATATTTTTTAAATACATAAAAAGGCCTCCTGTTTGTCACCTGATTTCAGCACACAAAGGTTATGTCTTTGTAGTACCGACAAGCTTTGATATTATTATAGGACATTCTCGGCAAGAAATACGTTGTAAAAACAACAAGTTTTCTAAGATTATATGAATATATCACTTCCTCCAATTATAAAATAGTGCTCTGATAGATGACATACAAAAAAGCTCACCGGTAAAACCAGTGAGCTTTGAAAGAACAATCAAATTCTTTTTTAGTACGCAATTCCTTCTGCCATCATCGCGTCGGCCACCTTTTTGAAACCGGCAACGTTTGCGCCAATCAGCAAGTTTCCTTCTGCGCCGCACTCTTTAGATGCTTCATAGGCATTGTGGAAGATATTTTTCATAATGCCTTTCAGCTTTTCGTCCACTTCTTCAAAAGTCCAGGAAAGGCGGAGAGAATTTTGGCTCATTTCCAAACCAGAAGTTGCTACGCCGCCTGCGTTTGCAGCTTTCGCCGGGCCATACAGCACGCCGTTTGCCAAGAACACTTCCACTGCTTCGGGCGTGGAAGGCATGTTAGCACCTTCGCAAACCACTTTACAGCCGTTTGCCACCAAAGTTTTTGCGCTCTGCTCGTCCAGCTCATTCTGCGTAGCGCAAGGCAAAGCGATGTCGCACGGAATCGTCCAAATGCCGGCGCAGCCTTCGTGATACTCCGCAGTGGGAACTTCCTTCACATACTCGGAAATACGTGCGCGGCGCTCCAACTTGATTTCCTTGACCAAATCCAGACGGATACCGTCTTTGTCATAGATATAGCCAGAAGAATCGCTGAGCGCAACTACTTTTGCACCAAGCTGCGTTGCTTTTTCTGTTGCAAAAATTGCCACGTTGCCCGAGCCGGAAATCACGACAGTTTTTCCTTCAAAGCTGTCGCCGCGCATGCAGCTCATAGCTTCCTGTGTAAAGTAGCACAAACCATAGCCAGTGGCCTCGGTACGGACTAAGCTGCCGCCAAAAGACAAGCCCTTGCCGGTCAAAACGCCGCTGTACTCATTGCGCAAGCGTTTGTACTGACCAAACATATAGCCGATTTCGCGGCCACCCACGCCAATATCACCGGCGGGAACATCAGTAAACTGGCCAATGTGCTTAGAAAGCTCCGTCATAAAGCTTTGGCAAAAACGCATAATTTCCATATCAGATTTACCCTTGGGGTCAAAGTCGCTGCCGCCTTTGCCGCCGCCCATGGGCAAGCCTGTCAAGCTGTTTTTGAAGATTTGCTCAAAGCCCAAGAATTTGATAACCGAGGCGCAAACAGACGGATGCAGACGCAGACCGCCTTTGTACGGGCCAATGGCACTGTTAAATTGCACACGGAAACCACGGTTGACGTGTACACAGCCCGCATCGTCTACCCAAGGCACACGGAACTGAACAAAACGCTCGGGCTCCACAAGGCGCTCCAGCAAACCGGCCTTTTCATACTCGGGGTGCTTTTCCACCACAACCTCCAGGCTTTCCAAGACCTCTTTTACCGCCTGCAAAAATTCCTTTTCACCGGGATTGCGCTGCTCCACCTGAGCATAAACGCGCTGCAAATACTCGTTTTTGAACATAATATACTTTCCCCTTTCTGTGTCAAAGCACCTGTTTACATCAAACATTGCAACTTGACATAAAAATTATAAACTCTTCTTTTGTTAAGTGCAAGTGTTAAGCACGATAAAAATAATTTTTTTACTTTCGGCACAAAAAGGTGTTTTTGCAAAAAATTCCACCTTGCAAAAATGACGAAAAATATGATATAATAAATCGTCCAAAATGAGTAAAACATACGGCGGCGAGGCACATGTTGTCTTGAGGAAAGTCCGGGCTCCACAAGGGAATGGTAACTGCTAACGGCAGCCGGGGGTGACCCTAGGGAAAGTGCAACAGAGATGAGACTGCCTGCGTCACGCAGGTAACGGTGGAAAGGTGCGGTAAGAGCGCACCAGCGCACTTGGAGACTTGTGCGGCTGTGTAAACCCTACCAGGAGCAACGCCCATATGAAAACTATGCGTCCCCTGCGCGTTTTCGGAGGCGGCTTGAGCTGTGTGGCAACACCCAGTCTAGATAGATCGTCGTTTAATACAGAACCCGGCTTACGGTTTAGTCGTTTTGGATGCCAGACGCTGCGTTGCAGCATAAAAATGGACCGCTCTTTTGTTTTTCTAAAGCAAAAGAGCGGTTCATTTTTTATTGATATCACTTTTACTCGATTACTTTTACTTGTTCCAAAACAATTCCCGAAGCTGCAACACTCTTATCTTCAGCCGGTTTGCTGATCAAAGCGCTTGCCATGCCGTTCAAATCATCCGCTAAGGTAATCAATAAATTATCATACGTTTTTCTTGTAAACAGCTTTAATTTAGAAGCGTCCATGGTTAATGCAATGCCGTCACGGGACGCATCACAATGCACTGTTACACCGCCTTGCAGCTCTTCGTTATAGGATAAATCAATAAACTCTTGGACGGTTTGGCTGTAATTTTTCACTGCGCTGATTGCCACCGTTTGAGAGACGCCGGACCAATCGACGTCAGAGCCAATCACATATTTCCCAAACTCCTCTGCCGCAGAAATCACGGCCTTTGTCACCGTGGCATCCACTGCAAAAATCGCTTCTGTACCCGCTTGATACCACTCTTTGGCTAAAGCCTCATTTTCCGGCTTGTTATTTTTATCAGCCGCATATTGATAGCGAATTTCGATACTTTGCGCCGGCATCTCCTTTTCTTTTGCCGCTTGCTGCGCACCCTGTACAAATCCATATCCATACGCAACCGCTTTTTCATCACTTGCACCGCTAAAAAAACCAAGCTTTGTCCAGCCGTTTTGCACAGCTGCATACCCTGCTAAAAAGCCGGCTTGTACCTCAGAAAAAGTGACTCCAACAGCATTTGCGGGTGCACCTTCCGAAAGAGTACAGTCCAACCCTAAAAAGGTAACTTCCGGCGCTTGCTTTGCCGCTTCCGGGAGTACATCTTGAAAAGCCGTCCCGGCACAAACAACAAACATCGCACCGCGTTTCACCGCAAGCTGAACGGCTTCCATGCAGGCTTCTTTTGTATTTTCTGCCGCTTGAAAAGACTGACAGGAAATACCCTTTTCTTCGCAATATTTGACGATTCCCGCCCACGCTTCCTGGTTCACCGTTCCGTCATCAACGCTTCCGCCGCTTGTGACCAAAGCAATTTCCGCCATTTTCGGTTTACAGCCGGATAATACTGTCAGCCCAAGCAGCATACACAGCACACAGGCCAATAATTTTTTCATAGGCATTCTCCTTTGGTTTTTATTTGCAGACACCGAAGGTTGTCCATGTGTTTTAATCCAGTATATGCAGCACCGGCAACACATATGCAAACGCCGGCTCGACCCATAGCCGAACCGGCGCCTATTACGCTACGGCTGAAACTCTTGTTACAGCTTTGCAATTTCCTGCTCCATCATCTCGCGCAAAATAGCAGGGTTTCCCTGGCCTTTGCTTGCTTTCATGCATTGACCCACCAAGAAGCCCAGCACGTTTGTTTTGCCGTTTTTGTAATCTTCAACCGCTTTTGTCTGAGCTGCCAACACTTCTTTCACAATAGCGCCCAATGCAGCGGTATCGCTTACCTGTGCCAAGCCCTTTTCTTTTACAACATCGCCCGGCTGGCAGTCACGCGCAAACATTTCTTCCAGAACCGTTTTTGCAGCTGTGTTGGAAATGGTTTTATTTTCAATCAGCTCCACCATTGCCGTCAGCTTTTCCGGCGTCAAGAACGTTTCGTCAATTTCAATGCGGCGTTCATTCAAAATACGCGCTACATCACCAATCATCCAGTTGGATAGTGCCTTCTTGTCGCAGCGGCCCAAAGACACGCAAGCGTCAAAAAAGGCGCTTCTTTGTTTGCTGGAGGCGAGCAGCTCCGCATCCGCCTGATTTAAGCCGAACTCCTTGACATAACGCAGCGTTTTTGCCACGGGAAGCTCCGGCACACTGTCTTTCAGCTTTTGTACATGCTCCTCGCTAAGTACAAATGTCAAAAGGTCGGGTTCGGGGAAGTAGCGATAGTCCTGTGCATCCTCTTTGGTACGCAGCACAAAGTTAACGCCTTTTGCGTCATCCCAACGGCGTGTTTCCTGCTCAATGACACCGCCTTTTTCCAGCTCTTCCATCTGACGGTTTGCTTCGTATTGAATCGCACGATACACAGCGCCAAAACTGTTGACGTTTTTCATTTCCGTTCTGGTGCCGAATTCAGTGCTTCCTTTGGGGCGAACCGATACGTTTACGTCAGCGCGCACACTGCCCTCCTGCATCTTCGCATCAGAAATACCAAGGTAGAGCAAAATATTAGTAATGGCTTCCATGTACGCCTTGGCTTCCTCGGCGCTGCGCATGTCCGGCTCAGAAACAATCTCAATCAGCGGCACACCACAGCGGTTAAAGTCCACCAAAGAACCGGCAAAAGAATCATCGTGAATCAGCTTACCGGCGTCTTCCTCAATATGAATGCGGGTAATGCCAATGCGCTTTACTTCGCCGTTCACAAGAATATCAAGGGAACCGTTCTCACACAGCGGCACATCAAACTGGCTGATTTGATAAGCCTTAGGCAAGTCTGGATAGTAGTAGTTTTTTCGGTCGTTTTTCGACACACGATTGATCGAGCAACCCAAAGCATGTCCCATTGTTACCGCGTAGTCTACCACCTGGCGATTTAAGACCGGCAGTGTACCGGGCATACCCATGCAAACCGGGCAGCACAACGTATTAACCTCTGCGCCAAAGGCGTTTTTGCAGCCGCAGAAGATTTTTGTTTTGGTGCTCAGCTCGGCGTGAATTTCCAAGCCGACAATCACTTCATATTTTTCACTTAATGCACTCATTGCTTTACATCTCCTTTACTGCAAAGCCGCCCACAGCGGTTTCATAGCATTTTGCAACGCCCAGCAGCTTCGACTCGCTCCACTTCGGGCCAAGCAGCTGCATACCAATCGGCAGTCCTTGCGCGTCAAAGCAGCACGGCACGCTTACACCCGGCAGACCCGCAATATTGGCTGTGGTGGTGCAAATGTCAGAAGCATACATTGCCAAGGGGTCATTCGTCTTTTCACCCAAGCGGAAGGCCGTCGTCGGTGTGGTAGGCGTTACCAGCACATCACACTGTGTAAATGCTTTGTCAAATTCTTCGCCAATCAAGCGCTGAAGCATTTTCGCGCGCTTGTAGTATGCATCATAGTAACCGCTGGACAACACATAAGTACCCAGCATAATACGGCGCTTCACTTCCATGCCAAAGCCTTCCGTTCTGGTAGAAAGGTAAAGGTCGTTCAAGCTGCCGTCACGCTTGCCGGAGTAGCCGTATTTCACGCCGTCATAGCGAGACAGGTTGGAGGATGCCTCCGCAGAAGAAATAATATAATAAGCGCTTAAAGCATACGGTGTGCTGGGCAAGGAAACCTCCACCACCTGCGCCCCTAAGCCGCGCAGCTGTTCCACTGCTTTCAAGACCACTTCTTTCACCTCAGCGGAAACACCTTCGCCGTAGTATTCCTTCGGCACACCAACGCGCAAGCCGTCCAGCTTCGGCATTTGCTCAACACCGCCAAAAGTATACGGCTTACTTGTAGCATCGCGTCCAGCATCCTGCCCGCTGATCACGCTGAACAGCAAGGCTGCATCGTCTACCGTGCGCGCAAACGGGCCGATTTGGTCGAGCGAGGAAGCAAAAGCAACCAAGCCAAAACGCGAAACCGCACCATAGGTGGGCTTCAAACCAACAATACCGCAAAGGCCGGCAGGACAGCGAACAGAACCGCCGGTGTCGGACCCCAGCGAAAGAGGAACTTCGCAAGCCGCCACACAAGCCGCACTGCCGCCCGACGAACCGCCGGGCACACGGGTTAAATCCCACGGGTTTTTCGTTGCTTTAAAGGCCGAGTTTTCACAAGAGCCTCCCATGGCAAACTCGTCCATGTTGACCTTACCGGGAATGACCGCGTCGGCCGCTGCCAGCTTTTCTACAACGGTCGCATCATAAGGCGGAACAAAATTTTCCAGCATTTTCGATGCACAAGTGGTTGCGGTTCCCTTGGTGCAGATATTGTCTTTTACCGCGACAGGAATGCCCGCCAGTGCTCCCAGCTCTTCCCCAGCGGCAATTTTTGCGTCTACCTTTTCCGCCTGTTCCAATGCTTTTTCCGTGTTTACCGAAAGAAAGGCTTCCACCGAAGGCTCTGTCTGCTCGATACGCGCCAGCACCGACTGAGTAATTTCCTTTGCGGATACTTCTTTTGCACGCAGCATGGAGGCCAGCTCACATGCGCTTTTACGATATAATTCCATTGTCGGTTCCCTTCCTTTACTCCACAGTTTTCGGCACTACAACACAGCCTGCAATCGCGTGCGGCACATTTTTCATCAGCTCGTTGCGCGGCAGGGACGGTACAACAACATCCTCGCGCATTTCCATTGTATTGTTTTCGTCCAGAAGCGTGCCCGCGCTGTCCAATTCCGGCAGATTTTCCACCATGCCGACAATGGCCGCAAATTCTTTTTCAAACGCAGCCGCCTCTTCCTCAGTAAATTGCAGCATTGCCAGCTTTGCAATGCGCTGAACATCAAATTCCATAAAAAATCCTCCTTATGCTCATTGGAGCATCTTTAAAAATTCTTCTTCATTGATTACAGGAATCCCCAGTGCCTGTGCCTTTGTCAGCTTTGAGCCTGCCGCTTCACCTGCAAGTACATAGCTTGTCTTTTTTGAAACCGAGGAAGAGGCCTTCCCGCCGTTTTGCGTAATCATTTCCTCCGCTTGCGTGCGGCTCATACCGGCAAGTGTTCCGGTGACAACAAAAGTCATACCGGCAAGGCGATCTCCTTTTTCTTCCCCTTCATACAGCATATTAACTCCGGCTTCTTCCAAGCGTGTCAAAAGGTCTTTTGTGCCATCTTTTGCAAAAAAGTCAAGCACGCTTTGCACCATGACGCCGCCAAAACCGTCTATTTCCTCAAGCTCCTCTTGACTGGCTTGACGCAGCGCCTGCATACTTTTAAAACGCTGGGCAAGCTGTGCGGCGGCCTTTGCGCCAATATTGCGAATGCCTAAACCAAACAAAAGCTTATCCAAATTATTTTTCTTAGATGCTTCAATTGCATCCAAAAGATTTTGCGCCGACTTCTCCTTAAACTTATCCAATGTCAAAAGCTGCTCAAAGGAAAGCGTATAAAGGTCTGCCGCGCTTTGGACATATCCCTTTTCGACTAATTGGGCAGCAACCGCCTGACCCAATCCTTCAATATCCATTGCGGCGCGGGATGCAAAGTGAATCAGATTGCGCAGTGCCTGTGCCGGACACTCAGGGTTGACACAGCGCAGGGCAGCTTCATCTTCTTCTCGGCTGACCGGAGCGCCGCAGGACGGGCAATGAGAGGGCATCACAAACGGCTGCGCGTTCTCTTCATGCCGAACCACGCACACCACTTCCGGGATAATATCCCCAGCCTTCCTTACACGAACCGTGTCTCCAATGCGAATATCCATTTCTCGGATAAAGTCCTCATTGTGCAAAATCGCACGGGAAACCGTTGTACCAGCCAGCAAAATCGGTTCAAATACGGCTGTGGGTGTAAGCACGCCGGTGCGGCCCACAGAAACTTCAATCTCTTTGAGTACCGTATCTTTTTCTTCCGGCGGATATTTAAACGCGACGGCCCATCGCGGATATTTTGCCGTGCTTCCCAAACGGCGGCGCTGTTCAAAATCGTCCACTTTCACAACAGCGCCATCAATATCGTAGGGCAGCGTGCCGCGCAGGGCGCCGATTGCTTCAATTTCCCGCAGAACATCTTCCACATTTTCAAAGCGGGAATAGCGAGGAGAAACAGGAAACCCCATTTCTTTTAAATAGTCAAGACTTTCTTGGTGCCCTGTCAGCGTGTGCCCTTCCACTTGCTGCACATTAAACACAAAAATGGAAAGGCCGCGTGCAGCGGTAATTGCGGCATCTTTTTGACGCAGAGAACCGGCCGCCGCATTGCGTGGATTCTTAAATACCTGCCGCCCGCTTTCCTCCTGCTCTTTTGCCAATCGCTCAAACGCATCGCGCGGCATATACACCTCGCCGCGCACTTCCAAAAAACGGGGTGCATTGGAAAGCTTTTTGGGGATCGCCGTGATTGTGGCCAAGTTTTCGGTTACATCTTCTCCAACGTCGCCATCTCCGCGGGTAGAGCCACGCACAAAAATGCCGTCTTGATATTCCAAACTGACCGAAAGACCATCAATTTTACATTCTACCACATAAGAGGGCTGCAATCCCGCTTCACGCACACGACGGTCAAAATCCCGCACTTCATCCATATCGAACACATCTTGCAGGCTTTCCATCCGCACGGCGTGCTGCACTTTATCAAACTTTGTGGAGACTGCACCGCCGACTTTCTGTGTGGGAGAATCTTCCGAAATAAGCTCCGGGAACTGCTGTTCCAACTGCTTTAATCTGCGCGTCAGTACGTCATACTCGTAGTCACTCAGCTCCGGGGCATCTTTATCGTAGTAAAGGTGGTTATGATATTTCACCTGTTTTACGAGCGCCTCGTACTCCTGCTTTACATCTTCCAAGGCCAATCATCATCACCTCTTATGATATCAATCTGATATAGTATACCACAAAAAGTTCTTTTTGCCTATATCCATCTGTCAGTTTTTTCATTCTGCCGGGATGGTCGTGCTCGGCTCTTGCCCGCTTTTATCTTGCGAAACGGCATATACCTGCGGCACCTGACCGACAATCAGCGTCTGAGCTGCGCAAAAATCATTTTGCACCAAAACTGATACGGAACAACCCGGTAAAATCGCGCTTACTTCCACTTGAAAAGATAGCATAACGCGATGCTGCGTTTGGTTAATTCCTGCCGTCTCAAACAAATCTGTCACCGTGCTTTGCACAAAGGAGGCAGGAATCAATTTTAAAGGGATATCCGGCCCCCTGCCCGTCAAAAACTGCCATCCCAGTAAAGTGCCCAGAGGAATATCAATTCTCTGCTCCCCCATTGCCAAAAGCTGATTGGAAATGGCCTGCGTCAGCTCGGCTTTCAGGCGATTCAAGGCAATTGCATCCATCTCGAGTGCCGCAATGCTGCCGTCAGGATTATATTTGGTTGTCACTAATTCTTGCGTATTCCACTCAAGATTTTCCAGCTGTTCTTCCATTGCTTGGTTCATCACTTCAAGCACAGCAACCCGGCATTGATAGCGCGCTACCTGCTCCACCAAAGGCCGCAGACGGATGTCAATGCTCCACAAAATAATCAGAGCCAACAAAACTCCCATAATCGCTCTTGCTCGGCGATAAGTTTGATGTGGCCGACGCGGTACGCGGCGTTTTCCTTTCATTCTACCGCCTCCTTGTTATGTATTCCTCTATATTTATGCAGAAAAAAGCATTCTTGTGACAAACCCCCGGCAACTTTCTATGACAAAACGGTCATACTGTGATAAAATAACAAAATGCGAAAGAAATCAGATTTTGAACGATATTTTTGAAAGGGAGTAACATTATGATACGGGCAGCATCTAAAAAAGACGCTTCCAGACTTGCAGAAATTTTAATATTTGCCAAGCGCATGGCTTACCGGCCTATTTTTCAAAATGACATTGTTTCCTTTCAAGAGATGCAAGTGCTGGATCTTGCACTTTTTTACCGAGATTGTCCGCAAGCTCTTACTGATATAGCTGTTTTTGATGACGGCATCGTGAAAGGAATGATTCATTGGGACCGCAATTCTCATTTTGAGAACACTTGGGAATTGATCGAAATTTATGTAGATCCTTTTTTCCAGCAGCAAGGTGTTGGAACAGCACTGATGCAGCATCTTTTATCATCTGCAAAAATGAATGGGATTCGGACGATTTTTCTATGGGTTTTGGAAAAAAATATGGACGCTCGAAAATTTTATGAAACATTCGGATACCGCAATACAGACATCAAAGAAGAAGTGGAACACACCGGACAATATGTGGTCAAGTATCAGTGCAACTTATCTTGTCACTAAGCTATATTTTTGTTCCATATCCAGCGCCTTTTCTTGTCTCTTAGTAGTCAGGTAAGGTTTTTTAGGCGTTCGATTTTCTTATATTCCTGCAATTTTCTGGTTTTTATAGCCACACTCCTTGTTTATTTATATTACATTGTTACATCTTATTGCAAAGTCACCTATTTTATGGTTTAATATGCATATCGGTATCTGTCTGTGAAGGGGAGAATTCTATGGAGTGTGGTGTTTCTACTGCTTGCTTTTACCCTGAAGAAACAATCGAGGGGCTCGCGCATTTAGGGCAGTTGAATGTTCCTTGCGCCGAAGTTTTTCTTAACACCGCGCGAGAATTAACGCCGGCTTACGCCAATGCGCTAAGCCTGATTCTTCGTAAACGTCAAATCTGCATTGCTGCTCTGCATCCTTTTACAAGCGGCATGGAAACATTCTTTTTTGCCACAGACTATCCGACCCGTATCGAAGACGGCTATTTCTTGTATCGGCAATATTTTGCTTTTTGCCAAATGCTGAATATTCCACGCTTTGTCTTTCATGGCATGTCCAAAGGGTTCCCCTTTCCGCTTGAACGATATGCTGAACATTACCTGCGTCTGCGTGGGATGGCACGCGGCTTTGGGGTAGATTTTCTTCACGAAAATGTTGTTCGCTGCATTTGTTCCCAACCGGAAACCATCCTCCAGCTGCGTGAATTGACCCGAGAGGACATTGGCTTTGTATTTGACATTAAACAAGCGCGCCGCGCACAGGTAAACCCTCTTACAATGCTGGAAGCAATGGGGGCGCATGTTCAACACTTGCATCTGAGCGATTTCACTTCAACATGTGACTGTGCCGTTCCCGGTTTTGGGGCGGAAGATTTTGGGGCTGTTGCAAAAAAACTTCGCGCTATCCATTTTGACGGAACTGCAATCCTAGAGGTATACCGCTCGGGGTTTGGTGAGGCGCAAGAGCTCGCAGAGGGGCTAAGTTTCTTAAACCGGATTTTCATTGATAATAAAGGAGATGAACAACCATGAGATGTCCGTATTGCGGCGACACCGAGTCTAAGGTGATCGACTCTCGCCCCGCAGATGACGGCGAACGCATTCGCCGCCGCCGGGAATGTCTCGCCTGTCAAAAACGCTTTACCACTTACGAAGTAGTGGAAAGCGTCCCCTTGATGGTAATCAAAAAAGACGCTTCACGGGAGCCCTTTCACCGCGAAAAGCTCTTAAACGGCATGATGCGCGCTTGTGAAAAGCGGCCTGTTTCACTGGAAACATTGGAGCACGCTATTGATAATATTGAGCAAAAGTTGTTCAGCTCCTATGAAAAAGAAATTACCACCACTTATATTGGTGAGCTGGCACTGAATGAATTAAAAACGATTGACGATGTCGCCTATGTGCGCTTTGCTTCCGTGTATCGTGAATTTTCCGATGTAGACAGCTTTATGCAAGAATTGCAAGACCTTCTTGCCAAGCGCAGCTGTCCCAAGCAGCCATAACACTTTTGAATTTTTCATTGTTTCATAAAAAAACGAGGCTGGCACCCCTCTGTTGCGGCGTGCCGGCCTCGTTTTATTTGTTTTGAAGAATTCTTCCGTATGTGACGTGCTTTAAACTTTTGCTTTGTGTAAAATCATCGCTTGCCACGGGCTGAATGTGCCGTCCAGACCGCCTTCTGCATTGGCAATCAAAACCTCGGAATCCTCCCAACCCTGGGGCAGAGCATACGCCGCCTGCTGTCCGCTCAAATTGCAAACAACCAAAAGGCGATCCCCTTCATAAGAACGCTCATACACAAATAACTGCGGATGCTCCGCCTCTAAAAGTGTAAAATCGCCATGAACAAAAACAGGATATTGCTTGCGCAAAGCAATCAATTTCTGATAGTAATGGAACACCGAATCGGGGTCGTCCAAAGCAGCTTTTGCATTGATGGTATGATAGTTCTCGTTGACTGTCAGCCAAGGCGTTCCCGTTGTAAAGCCGGCATTCTCCCCATCATCCCACTGCATCGGTGTACGGGCGTTATCCCTTCCTTTTGCGTAAATAGAACGCATGATTTCTTCTTCGGGAACACCCTGCTCTTTTCTTGCGTGATAAAGGTTCAGTGTCTCCAAATCACGATATTTTTCAATTGGCAATCGAATGTTGGTCATGCCCAGCTCTTCCCCTTGGTAAACGTAGGGCATTCCCTGCATTCCGTGCAGCATTGTAGCCAGAGCCTTAGCCGACATAACACGATACTCTTTATCATCACCCCAGCGGGAAACGGTGCGCGGAAGATCGTGGTTATTCAAGAACAGGCTGTTCCATCCTGTTCCATGCAGCTCTTTTTGCCATTTTGCATAGCTCTTTTTCATCTCTACAAAAGGCAAGGGCGCCAGATCCCATTTCTCTTTCCCTTTTTGCTGGTCAAGCACCATTTGTTCAAACTGGAACACCATGGAAAGCTCACTTCCATCAGGGGCACTATACAGCTTGGCTCTCTCTGTATCAGCGCCCCACGCTTCACCAACCGTAACCAAACAACCTTTTTGGAAGGTATTTGCGCTCAGCTCACGCAAGAACTCGTGCAGGCGGGGACCATTGCCGGTGATGCCCTCATCCGGTTCTTTTGCAATCTGGTCAATGACATCCAGACGGAAACCCTCGACTCCCTGATCCATCCACCACAAAATCATATCATAGATTTCACGGCGCACAGCGGGATTTTCCCAGTTCAAATCCGGCTGCTGGGGTGCGAATTGATGGAAATAATATTGTCCAATCTCCTCGACCCACTCCCATGCCGAGCCGCCGAACGCTGCCTGCATGTCATTGGGCGGCGCGTCAGGAGTACCATCACGCCAGACATAGTAATCGTGATAGGGACTCTCTTTTGACTTTTTTGCTTCTAAAAACCACGGGTGCTGATCAGAGCTGTGGTTCAAAACCAAGTCGAGCATGATTCCAATGCCGCGCTTTTTTCCTTCTGCGATCAGCTCGCGCATATCGTCCAATGTGCCGAACATCGGGTCAATGGCGCGATAATCGGAAATATCATAACCATTATCTACTTGCGGCGAAGCAAAAACCGGTGACAGCCAAAGCACATCTACACCTAAAGTTTTCAAATAATCCAACCGACGGATAATGCCCTGCAAATCGCCTGTACCGCTTCCTGTTGTATCCTGAAAACTTTTTGGGTAAATTTGATAAGCGACTGCCGACTTCCACCAATCTTTTTTTGTTTTGTCTAACATTACAATCTTCCCCTCTTTTTAATATACGGCCTTAACGCACGCAAAGACTTTTGTGCCGTTTGCATTTCTGTCATTCTCCACTCCCAGTTCGGAGAACCAACTGTGCCCGGAACATTCATTCGCGCCTGACCAGGCAGCTTCATCACATCCTGTAACGGCAAAATAACAACATTCGCCCGATCTGCCAATACAGTGTGAAGAATCCTCTCGCATACATCACCATTTGCAAATCCCTTTTGAGACAGCCAGCGGCGAAGTTTTCTTTTTTGAGCGGTTGTCAGCGAATCATACCATTCTTTTAGGGTAGCGTTGTCGTGCGTACCGGTATAAAGAATTTGATTTTCCTTGACTTCGCCGGTATCCTTTGCATAACGTCCGTTAAAATCAAATACAAACTCGAATACCTTCATGCCCTTCAAGTGGTAATGATCGCGTAACGTCAGCACCTGCGGCCGCAGGTCGCCCAAATCTTCCGCTACCAAGTGCAATCCCGGAATGCTTTCAAAAAGCGTATCCAGCACCTCATAGCCCGGGGCTTCCAGCCACTCTCCTTCAATCGCGGTGGGACAGGAAGCGGGAATTTTCCAATACGTATCAAAGGCACGGAAATGGTCAATTCTCACCATATCCATCATGCTGGCGCAATAGCCAATGCGCTTTTTCCAAAACTCGAATCCCGTTTTCTGCAAATAATCCCAATCATACACCGGGTTTCCCCAACGCTGACCTGTTGCGCTGAAATAATCGGGCGGCACACCGGCCACAAACTGGGGATAGCCCTTTTCATCCAGCAAAAATGCTTCTTGCTGCGCCCACACGTCCGCTGAATCCAGCCCAACATAGAACGGAACATCTCCCATAATCGAAATCTGTTTTTCATGGGCATAGTTCAGAACATCACGCCACTGTTTCCAAAACTGATATTGTACAAAGGCATGGTAATGTGCCTCTTTTTCAATCTCGGGCGTGGGGTATGCGCTGCCAATTCGCCATTGCTTGTGTGTCTCGTTCCATTCCGTCCAGCAAACACCGCCGTTCGCCTGCTTAAATGCACGAAAAGCACAATAGGGCCACAGCCAATCCCTGCTGCAAAATTCCTCATAATCGGCATCGGGAACAAAAGCTTCAAAAGCTTTGCGCAGCCAAGTTTCTTTCTTGTGCCGAACCTCATCATAGTTTACTCTTTGCTGTAAATTTTCGCAAGGAGTCGGCAAATTTTCCAAAAGGCCCTCTTGCTGTAATCGTTCCAAACTGAGATAAACTTCGTCTCCTGCAAAGGAAGAATAAGGCTGATAAGGCGAGTTCCCGTAGCCAAGCGGATTCATGGGCAAAATCTGCCATAAATTGATACCGTTTTCGTGCAGCATATCCAACCATTGATAGGCCTGGCTGCCCAAATCACCGATTCCCCAGCTGGACGGCAAACTGGAAATAGCCAGCAAAATTCCGGTCTGTTTCATCTTTTGTCACCTCACAAGTGCCAGATATCCTCGTTATACTCACGAATCGTGCGGTCAGACGAGAAGAATCCGGCTTTTGCGATGTTCACAATCACCTTTTCCATCCAAGCGCTCTCGTTCTCATAATCAGCCAACATTTGATTTTTCACGCGGATATACTCTTTGACATCCAGCAGCGCCATAAACCAGTCTTTGCCAACAATTTCTTTGTAAAGTCTGCCCAAGCAAACGGGATCTCCCAAACGAATCATTTGTTTGTCCACAATGAAATCGACCAAAGCGGCAATTTCTTCGTCGTTATCATACAGCTGTGCCGCGTTATAGGCATGTTCATCATAAAGGCGAATTACTTCCTCAGAGGACTTGCCGAAGGAATAGATATTTTCATCTCCTACCAGCTGCGCGATCTCAACATTTGCGCCGTCGCGTGTGCCTAATGTCAATGCGCCGTTCAGCATCATCTTCATGTTGCCCGTGCCGGAAGCTTCTTTTGACGCCAAGCTGATTTGCTCGGAAATATCACATGCCGGAATCAATTTTTCGGCTTTTGTCACATTGTAATTTTCTACCATGACAATATTCAGATGTTTGCGAACTTCTTCATCGCGCGAAATCAATTCCGACAAACACAAAATCGCATGAATGATGTCCTTCGCAATCGTATAGGCCGGGGCCGCCTTAGCGCCGAAAATCATGGTGAGCGGACGAACAGGCAAATTACCCTTTTTAATTTGCTGATATTGATAGATGGCATAAAGCAAATTCATCTGCTGACGCTTGTACTCATGCAAACGCTTGATTTGAATATCAAAAACCGAATCGGGATTCAAGCAAACTCCCTGCGTTTCATTCAAGAAGCGTGCCAGCTCCTCTTTTGCTTGCTGTTTAATCGATTTTAAGTGTTTTTGCACTTTTTCATCGCTGCGGTACGCGAGAAGCTTTTCCAGCTCGTCCGCATCAGTCAAGAATCCGTCACCAATTAACTCACGCAGATAAGCGGTAAGCGGCTGATTGCAATGAACCAGCCAGCGCCGGAAAGTAATACCGTTTGTTTTGTTGTTAAATTTTTCGGGATACAAGTCGTAGAAAGGCTTGAGTTCGGACTGTTTCAAAATATCGGTGTGCAGCGCCGCCACTCCGTTGATGCTATAACCAAAGTGAATATCAATGTGCGCCATGTGGACACGATCTTGATCGTCAATCACCGCAACGCGGGGATCTGCGCTTACCTGCTTTGCACGTCTGTCAAGCTCCTCCAAAATAGGCACCAGCTGCGGAACCGCCTTGCGCATAAAGTCCATCGGCCATTTCTCCAACGCTTCTGCCAAGATGGTGTGGTTGGTATACGCACAGGTCAAGCTCACTTCGCGTACCGCATCATCCATCGACATACCGGACTGCGTCAAGAGTCGAATCAATTCCGGGATAATCATTGTGGGATGGGTATCGTTAATTTGTACAGCGGTATACTCGTGCAGATGGCTCCAATCTCCCCCACGCTCTTTCGTTTCCTTCAAAATCAACTGTGCTGTGCTGGATACCAAGAAATACTGCTGATAAACACGAAGCAGCCGACCTGCTTCATCGCTGTCATCGGGATATAAAAACAGGGTTAAGTTGTGAGCAATATCCGTTTTGTCAAAATCAATTCCTTCACGGATGATGCCTTCATCCACGGTCTCCAAATCAAACAAATGCAGTGTGCTGCACTGGCCGCGATAGCCCGGAATGGCAATATCGTACATCACCGAACGAACGGTTTGATCGCCAAAAGGCACATCAAAACGAACACCAGTATCTGTCAGCCAGCTTTGCGGGGTAATCCAAGGATTTTTTTCCTCTTTTTGTTTTAGGTTCTCAAACTTTTGATAAAAAAGGCCGTCATGATAATTTAAGCCTGCACCATCGCCCGGCAAATTTAACGAGGCAATCGAGTCTAAAAAACAAGCAGCCAATCGACCTAGGCCGCCATTTCCCAAAGAAGGCTCATTTTCTGCATCTTCAATGCGGTTCAAGTCATGTCCATAACGAGCCAACAGCTCTTTTGCCTCATCGAACAGATGAAGATTGATCAAGTAGTTGGACAAAAGCTTTCCCACTAAAAACTCTGCTGAAACGTAGTAAAGTTTTCTTTTGCCGCTGGTTTTCGGCATTTGCGCGGCACGCTCCTTTGCATACAGCATTAAAGCGTAATAAATTTCTGACTGCGTTGCCGTTGCCAATGTTTTTTGAAAGTTTTGATTTAACAAATTCTGCAATGCCTGTTCCATCGTAACACCTCATTGTCAAACTTTTGCCTCATCCACAGCGCTCTTTTTAAGTTAAGCGTCATAGATGTTTCGTTAAGTTTCGATATTTAAACTATAACCATTCTTTCGGTCATAGTCAAGTGTTTTTTGCGATTTTGGCATGTATTTTTAGAGATTTACACGCAAAATTCATTCTTTTCGCAGTTGATTTGCATAGAAAAATAAAAAATTTTACGAAACATTGAAAAACAAAGCAAAAGATATTATAATAAAAACATCATTCACATTTGTTAGGCACTAACTCCGCTGCCTAACTATTCAACGAAAAAAGAAAAGTCACACTTCACCGAAATAAAACGAAAAGGACGATCCATGGTTAGAATTGAAGATATTGCCGAACGCTTAAATGTTTCTAAGGGAACTGTTTCCAAAGCGTTGAACGGGGCCGCCGATGTCAGCGAAACTTTACGAAAGCTCATTATTGAAACCGCAGTGGAAATGGGCTATACACGCATTAAACGAGCTAATAATGCCCCGCGCATCATTATTTTTGTCATGAATATGGAGTGCAATCAACCGGGAGACTTCGGCTATGACATTGTCATGGGCTTTCGTAAAATGGCGGTACCCGCCGGCTTTGATGTCATCATCGAGCCTCTTTCGAAATCCCTGCAAAAAAGCACTTATTATGATGCCTATATGATGGAGCACCAGTATGCAGGGGCTTTCTTTCTTGGGCTTTCCCTATCGGATGAATGGCTTTCTCAGCTTCAAACCAGCCGCACACCAGCTGTATTATTGGATAATCAAGTAAAAGCAAATCCGAACACGGCTTATGTTGGTATTGATAATCAAGAGGGAATCGACCTTGCCATCGAATATCTCAAAGCTTGCGGCCATAAAAATATTGGTTACCTCAGCGGTACACTTGGTTCTTACATCAATCAAGCTCGGCACACAGCTTTTTTCCATTCTTTGAGAAAAAACGGACTGCGGGACAATCCCAGCCTTTCCGGCAGCTCCTATCACTTCGCCGAATGTATTCAAACGCATTTGCCACTTTTACTTCAGCAAGATGTAACCGCAATTTTATGCAATCATGATTTGCTTGCTCACAGTGTTATGCTTCATTGTCAAGAATTAGGGCTGCGTGTACCGGAAGATATCAGCATTATTGGATTTGACGATTTGCCTCTTTGTGCATATACACAACCCCCTTTGACTACCATTCGGCAAAATCGCACCGAAATTGGAAAAAGTGCATTTTATGCTCTGAACAGCTTGATTAACGAAGTTCCAATCAGCACACTTTTGCTTCATGCATCTTTTATCAAGCGTCAATCCGCGGGACCCGCACCGCAAACATCTCCTTCGTATCGCTTGCAGCAATTTTAATAGCATTGCATATCAACAAAGGCTCTTTGTCAAAAGTTGGGGTAAGAAGAAAAAATGGAGAGATCGAGTAGGC
>ERZ1643251.462-NODE-462-length-59393-cov-8.936685_pt1 | contig 59393 bp, 54 predicted proteins | sample MGYA00579261_ERZ1643251 | MGnify/ENA primary metagenome ERZ1643251 (study PRJEB29033, sample SAMEA4952267) | chicken gut metagenome | biome: Broiler Chicken; feature: Gastrointestinal Tract; material: Caecum | place: Ireland | collected 2018 | study: Broiler...
GTCGGTCTGTTTTTTACTTCGTTATTTTTGCGGAACGCGCTTCCCGTTTTTGTCGATCAGCATGGTCGGCCGCTCGTCTTTGAGCGACATCAGATACTCGTTGTACTGTTCTTCGGTCAGAGTTCTTACCTTTTTCTTTGCGGACATAATAGCCTCCCAAAAGAATTTTTCTGAGCTCAGTATGCGCGGAAAACAGTCTTTTTAAACGTTGCCTACAAAATCCGCTTGAAAAAAACTTGCGTTTCTGTTAAGATAGAGAAAAACTTTTGCGGAGGCGGGCATGAGCGGGCTGAAAATTTTTGTTTCTTCGCACAAACCTTGCTATGAGGTAAAAAACGACGTCTTTGTCCCTGCGCGCCAGAGCGAGATCGTCGCAAACCTTTTGCAGGGGGATGCGGAGGACGTCTTCATGGCGGAACGCGCCGACGAATATTGCGAATTGCTCACCCAGTACTATGCCTGGAAGCGGGAGGACGCGCAGTACTACGGATTCGGGCATTACCGCCGCTATTTCGATTTTTCTCAAAGGGGAAGGAAGTGCGCCCTCATCCGCGCGGAATATTTAAACGCGCGCACCGCCGCCGCGTTCGGTTTCACCGACGAAAAAAGAATCGTCGGCATGGCGGAACAATACGACGTCATCGCGCCCGTGCCCCTCAATTATTATATCAAGTCGGTGTACTGGCAATACAGCAACGGGGAGTTTCTGCACAGCGAAGATCTCGACGCCGTGCTGGACATTCTCAAGAGCGATTTTCCCGAATATCTGCCCGCGGCGGAAAAATACCTGAAAGGGCATTATCTGTACACCTGCAATCTCTTCGTCATGAAGCGGGAGCTCTTTTTTGCGTACAGCGAATGGCTGTTTGCCATTCTCAAAAAGTTTTATGCCGTGCGCGGCATGGCGGGGTATTCCGCGGCGGAGCGCCGCGCTCCCGGGCATCTAGGCGAGCGGCTGTTCGGGATCTGGCTCACCCGCTTGCAGGAGCAGGGGAACTATAAAATAGCGCATCTGCCCATCGTGCTCTTTGAAAACACCTCTCCGCTTCTGCCTTTGTCTCCCGCTTTTTCGGACGGCGTCCCCGTCTTTCTTCGTGCGGACGGGGACGGGGCCGCGCTTTCCGCGGTCACCCTTTCCTCTCTGATCTCCCATGCGGACGCGAAAAGAAGATACGATATTATCGTCTTCGGCGAAAAGCTCAACCAAGAGGACAAGGCTAAATTTTCGGAAATGGTACAGGGAAAGGGAAATTTTTCCCTGCGCTTTCTCGATTCCCGCGCCTATGCGGACGAGGCGGGGGCGCTCGCCTTGTCCCGCGGGCAGAGGGAGGCTTTTGCCGTCGTGTCCCTTCCTGAGCAGACGAGGGAATTTGAGAGCGCGCTGGTACTCGGTCGCTGCGTGCTCCTGCGCACGGACGCGGCAAAGCTGTGGGACAATTCCAAAGAAAGTTTGCCCAAACAGTGCGCCGAGAGCGTGCTCGCGCTGGACTTTCATAGCCTGCGCGAGGAGTTTGGCGCGCAATGTTGCGCGGCGCAGGAACGGGCAATGCGGGCCGAGGAGTTTCTGCATACTCTTCGGGCAACTTCCAATGGACAGTCGGGAGAAATGCCTGCCGTCTGTTTTGACGGGGCGAAAGTGCCGTGGAAGTGTGCGGACTGTCCGTATGCGGCGGAGTTTCTTGCGGAGGCAAACAAGACATCGTACGCAGAGCAGCTTCGCTTTTACGACAAAGAGGGCAGAAAGAGAGAGAAAAAAACGCTCTTTGACAAACTGTTCCCGCAGGGGAGCAGGCGCCGCTCGGCGGCAAAAAAACTGTTCCGCCGCTGAAGGGCGGAAAGGGGATAAAAATGGAACTTTTTCAAAAGATCTGTTCCGCTTATGGCGGCAAAAGGGTTTTGGTAACGGGGCATACGGGGTTCAAGGGCAGCTGGCTGTGCCGAATCCTGAAAAAAGCGGGCGCGCAGGTGTACGGATATTCCCTTCCCGCGGACGCGCTTTCTATGTTCCGCCTCTGCGGCAACGAGCGGATTTTGTCGCATTTTGAGGGGGACGTGTGCAATTTTTCGCAACTGAAAGAGGTGTTTGACAGCGTAAAGCCGCAATTTGTCTTTCACCTTGCGGCGCAGGCTCTCGTGTCCGAAGGGTACAAGTTCCCGATGCAGACGTACGCCGTAAACGTGATGGGGACGGTCAACCTTCTCGAATGCGTACGCCAGAGCGGCGGGGCGGAGAGCGTGCTCGTTGTTACGACGGACAAGGTCTATGCCGAGAGCAAAAGAGCCTTGTCCGAGGGGGACAGGCTGGACGGGTTCGATCCCTATTCCAACAGCAAGAGCTGTGCCGAACTTGCCGCGGCTTGTTACCGCCGCAGTTTTCCGGGCTTTCCCGCTCTTTCCACCGTGCGCGCCGGCAACGCCATCGGCGGCGGCGATTTTGCCGCCAACCGCATTCTGCCCGATTGCGTCCGCGCGGCGCGGGCGGGCAGGGAAGTGGTGCTTCGCCATCCGCAGGCGGTGCGGCCGTATCAGCACGTGATGGACGTACTGTGCGCCTATCTCGTCCTCGCGGCGGAACAGGCGGAACGCCCCGCTCTCTCGTCTGCTTATAACGTCGCGCCGCCGCGCGGGGCAAGCACGGAGGAGCTTGCAAAACTTTTCTCTTGCTTCTGGGGCGGGGTGGAGATCCTCAAAGAGGAGCAGGAGGACGCCCCACATGAGGCGCAGAGCCTGCGCATCCGCTCAGAAAAGCTGAATCAACTCTTTTCCGATCTTCCCCGCTGTTCCCTTTCTGTCGCCGTGCAGAAGACGGTGGAATGGGAAAAGGCGCGGCTTGCGGGCAAGGAAATGGCAGAGGTCACCGACGAACAGATCGACGCGTACTTTGCGGGGAAATGGCGCGCATGATTTGTATTCTTCTGCGCATACTGAGTGCAGGAGGTAGCCAAATGATCATAGCAAATCTTGTATCGTATATCCTCGTACTGCTCGGCGCGGTCAACTGGGGATTGTACGGCGCATTCAATTTTAACCTCGTGTCCGCTATTTTTATGGGTGATCGCAGTGTGGGTGCCATCATCACTTACATCATCATCGCGCTGGCGGCCATCTGGCTGATCGTTTATACGGTCTTTGCAAACGGGATCCTTCGCTTTACAAACAGGCGTGAAGACCGCGTTTGATCAAATGAGGGGAAAGGCATAAGGTTGTCTTTCCCCTCGTTTTTTACGCTTTTTTTGTGAAAGAAAGGTGTATTTCTTTTTCATAGTTTTTCACCGTAATATCGTCGGCCGCGCCTTGACAAAATTTAAAAATGAGCATATAATAAGAGTGTAAAAATTAGTTATCAGTAGTAATTATTTGTAGTATTGTCATATTTTTTCGTTACAAAAAAGGGCGAAAGAGTGACGATATGTGACAGGAGGTTGCTATGGAATTTGTAGAATTTCAGAACGTAAGCAAAATTTACACGATGGGCAATAACAAGATCCATGCGGCGGACGGAGTAACTTTTTCCATCAAAGAAGGGGAGTTCTGCGTCATTGTAGGGCCGAGCGGCGCGGGCAAGACGACGGTTTTGAATATGCTGGGCGGCATGGACCAGGTGACGGACGGCAAGATTTTTGTGGACGGCGTGGAAGTGAGTGCGTTCAACGAGCGCAAGCTCACCGATTACAGGCGTTACGACGTGGGTTTTGTCTTTCAGTTTTACAATCTTATCCAAAACCTCACGGCGCGCGAAAACGTGGAGATCGCCTCGGAGATCTGCCGCAATCCGCTGGACGCGGACGAAACGCTGAAAAACGTTGGGCTTGCGGACCGCATGAACAATTTCCCCGCACAGCTTTCGGGCGGCGAGCAGCAGCGCGTCTCCATTGCGCGCGCCATTGCCAAAAACCCGAAGCTGCTTCTCTGCGACGAGCCGACGGGCGCCCTGGACTATGAAACGGGCAAGGCTATTTTAAAACTTCTGCACGATGTTTGCCGCAACAACAAAAAGACGGTCATCGTCATCACGCACAACCAGGCGATCACGCAGATGGCGGACAGGGTCATCCACATCAAAAACGGCAAAGTTTCTTCCGAAGAGATCAACGAACATCCCGCAGACGTTTCCGTCATCGAGTGGTAAGTCTGCCGCGGGAGGTGCAAGCATGAGAAAATTCAGCAAAAACATTGTCAAGGAATTCCAGACGGGGTTCGGCAGGTTTGCTGCCATCATGATCATCATTGCCATCGGCGTGGGGTTTCTGATCGGCGTGATCCAGGCGACGCCCGACATGAAGAACACGATGAGTTCCTATCTGATCGAAAACAACGCGTCCGACGTTTCCGTCAAGGGTACTTTCGGGCTGACGCAGGAGGACGCGGATAAAATTGCCGCGCTCGATTGCGTGGAAACGGTCACTCCCGTTCTCTCCACCGATTTTGAAACGACGGTGGGAGGCAAGGAATTTGTCGTCCGTCTGAACGGTCTGGACCTCTCTTCGGAGTACCTCAACGCGCTCACAATCGTGGAGGGGCGGATGCCCGAAAAGGGGAAAAACGAAGTTGTCGTCATTCGTTCCACAAACAAGTTTGAAAAGATCGCCGTCGGCACGGAAATTACGATCGATACGGAAAATGCCACCTACGGCGACGTGTACGCGCAGACGACGCTCACGGTCGTGGGGATCGTTTCCTCTCCCGATTATTATTATGTCGACGGACGGGAGATCTCCTCGCTGGGAACGGGCGTTGCGGGGAGCGTTCTGTACGGCTATGCGGAAGATGTGTACGATCTGCAAAAGTCCGGGTCTGTCTTTTCTCTGCTCAAGACGGTGAGTCGCGGAGAACTGGAGATCGCCTATACCGATTGCTGGATCAAGGTCAAGGGTGCGGAGGAGTACCGCCACTTTGACGACGGGTACAAAAACTATGTGCTGGACCAGAGTACGGCCATCGAATCCCTGGGTGCATTGCAGAGCCAGACGGTGCAGGAACAGGTGGATGCCCTGCGGAATATGGCGTCCATGATGGGGCAGGAAGTCAGCCTTGCGGACGCGGAATGGTACGTTCTCGACCGCGCGAGCACGAACGTCAGCTATGTCAGCTTTGCGCTCAACTGCGAAAAGGTAGAGGAGATCGCGGGCGTGTTTCCCGTGTTCTTCATTCTCGTCGCGGCGCTCGTGGCGCTCACTTCCATGACGCGCATGGTGGAAGAGGACCGTATGCAGATCGGCACCTTCAAGGCGCTGGGGTACGGAAAGGGCAAGATCATCAGTAAATATCTGATCTATTGCTGCCTCGCCGCGCTCATCGGCTGCGTTGCGGGAATTTTGTGCGGGTTCGCCCTTCTTCCCTCCATTTTCTGGCGCGCGTACGGCACGCTGTACCAGCTTCCCGCCCTCTCGTTCGGGTTCAGCTGGATCCTTGCGATCGCCGTCTTCGGCATCTCTCTTGCGGGAACGGCGCTCGTCACGTGGGGCGCTTGCTTCAATTCTCTGAAAGAAAAGCCTTCCGCGCTCATGCAGCCCAAGGCGCCCAAGCCGGGGAAACGCATCCTTCTCGAACGCATTCCCTTCCTTTGGAAGCCGCTCAAATTCAAGTGGAAGGCGACGATCCGCAACATTTTCCGATACAAAAAGAATATGCTGCTCACCATTGTCTCGGTCATGGGCTGTACGGCGCTCATGCTGACGGGGTTCGGGCTGAGCGACTCGGTCAATGCCGTCACGGACATCCAGTACAGCAAAGTGCTTCTCTACGATACCGCCATCGAGTATACGGGCGACCTTGCCCAGTCGGAAAACGAGGCGCTCAACAGCGTGTTGTCCGATCTGGGAGAGGAGAACTATCTCGCCGTGTACAAGGAGAGCGGCAGGTTGATCTTCGGGACGGGAAAGGACGCCGCCAGCGAGACGGTGGACTTGTACGTCGTGGAAGATTCTTCCGCATTCAATCAATTTGTCAGCTTGCATAATCGCAAAAATTCTGCTATAATAGATATAGACGAAAGCGGACAAAACACCGTCGTCCTGCCCGAAAACATCGCCAAGGTGTACGGGCTGGAAAAGGGCGGAACTCTCTCGTACAGCAAGACGGGCGAAGATCCCGTGGAAGTGACCGTCTATGCGGTCTGCGAAAACTATACGGGCAGTTACGCGTATATGTCGGCGTCTGTCTATAAGGCGCTGTTCGGGAAGGACGCCGCCGCAAATACATTGCTCCTCAAAACGGGGCTGACTGCGGACGAAGGGGACGACGTGGTCAGAGACGTTCTCAGCGGCAACAAGGGAGACAAATTCGAGGTCACGTCCGTGGAGTTTACTTCTACGGAAAAGGATACGTTTGCGGGGCTGAGCTCCACAATGGGCATGATCATTGCTGTGCTGGTGATCAGTGCGGGCGCGCTTGCCGCCATCGTGCTGTATAACCTCACCAACATCAACATCGACGAGCGCCGCCGCGAGATCGCAACGCTGCGCGTGCTGGGATACAGAAAGGCGGAAGTAGCCGGCTACATTTACCGCGAAAGCGCCATCCTCACCGTTGCGGGCGCGCTTTTGGGGCTGGGTCTCGGCTTCCTGCTGCATATGTTCATCATCAACCGCGTAAACAGCGTTTCCATGATGTTCGGCTCGGCGATCGCAGGGCTGAGTTATCTTTGGTCTTTCCTGCTTACGCTTGCGTTTGCCGCGATTGTTTATGCGTTCATGCTGATCAAACTGAACAGGATCAACATGGCGGAATCTTTGAAATCCAACGAATGAGCGGAGGTAATTCGCAATGAATAAATCAGAGCTGAGAGATGCGCTGGTGCATGAGCTCTGGCGCATGACGAAAATGGATATCATCACTCATCTGCGGGAATTTGTGGAAGGGGAAACGGCCGCGCTGTACTATCTTTGTACCTGCGGCAGTGAGACGGTCACTCCCACGCAGATCAGTGAAAATTTACAGGTCAGCCGCGCCCGTGCGGCAAACATCCTGCGCTCCCTGCGCGAGAAAAAGTACGTCGTTATGGACATTTCCGAGGACGACCGCCGCAAAATGGACGTTGCCGTCACCGAATCGGGCAGAAAGGCGATGGAGCAGAAGTATCAGTTTCTCCTCAGTTATTTCGATCTGTATATCGACGTTCTTGGGGAGGAGGACATTGCCGATCTTACCAGACTTTTGAAAAAGACGGTAGATTGCAACCTGCTTCTCGATCCGAAAAAGGCGGGTGAAATGGCCGCGAAGGAGAAAAAAGAATGATTGACAACGAGTCGGGAGAAGATTATCTGGAAGCGGTCCTGCGCCTGTCTGCAAAGCAGAAGGACGTGCACGGGGTAGAGGTCGCGCGGGAGTTGGGCGTTTCCAAACCCGCCGTTACCAAGGCGATGCGCCTGCTCACGCAAAAGGGATATGTGCAGGTCGTAGACAATCACATCCGCCTGACCGAAAGCGGCAGGCAGTACGCGGAGAGCGTATTTGAAAAGCACAGGCTCTTAACGGCGTTTCTCGTCCGACTGGGTGTGGATGCGGAAAATGCGGAGGCGGACGCCTGCCGCATGGAACATCTCATCAGCGGGGCAACGTACGAAGCCGTAAAAAATTTCATGAAGTAAAACAAAAAGCCGTGCCTGGAAACAGGCGCGGTTTTGTCTTGTCTTGAAGGAGCAAGAACAGAAAAGTTTCCCTGCGGGAATGGTACAAGCCGATCAAATCATATAGTATGGGTGATCGGAATTTGCAAGGAGGGAAGCTGATGTTTTTTGATTTTCTGTGCGCGTTGGTGGGGAGACTGCTCTTCTTTACGGGAGCCATCGGCGGGAAGGGGTCTTTCCCCAAACCGCTCCCGCCCGAAGAGGAGGCGGAATACCTGCGCCGCGCCCGTGCGGGAGACGCTTCCGCAAAGGACGCGCTCGTGCGGCACAATATGCGGCTCGTGGCGCATATTGTAAAAAAGTACAACGGGGCGGCGGAGACGGACGATCTGATCTCCGTGGGCAGCATCGGGCTGATCAAGGCGATCGATACCTACAAGGAGGGCAAGGGGACGCAGCTCGCCACATACACGGCGCGGTGTATCGAAAATGAGATCCTCATGCTCATCCGCAGCAACAAAAAGCACAAGGGGAACGCCTACCTTTCCGACCCCGTCGGCGTGGACAAAGAGGGCAACGAGCTGACGCTGATGGACCTTCTCTTTGAAAAGGAAGAGGGGGTGTTCAAGACGGTGGAAAACAGGTTGGTGCGGGAAAAATTCCTGCGCCTGTTGGAGGAGGTTCTTTCCGAGCGGGAGTTCACCGTTTTGTGCCTGCGCTACGGGTTGAAGGGCGGGGCGCCCATGCCGCAAAGGGAAGTGGCGGCGTTTTTAAAGATCTCCCGCTCGTACATTTCTCGCATTGAAAAGCGCGCCATCGAGCGCGTGCGCGCCCGCATCGATCGGGACGATTACAGATGATTTTTCTCCGATTTTTCGCACTTGTTTGCCTTTTTCCGCTGTTTTCATAGTACTATGTCAGACATAATACGGAAATAACAGAGGGGATCGGCCGCGCGTAAAATATCAGGCTTTTTCGGAAAAACCGTTTACAAAGGGGCGAACCCGTGTTATAATAGAAAAAAAGGCGCGCGGAGCGCGCCGCAATGCGCGGGGGACAAGTCCTCCGCGCCCGGAGTGCGAATCGTATGGTATGTTCCAACTGCAATAAACGAGAGGCGTCGCACACCGTTTGCGGGGAGGACGGTACCGAACTGCATTTGTGCGACGGCTGTTACGAACGGCTGGGCGGCGCGGCGTCTTACCTCGGAGAGGACGCGGGCTTCCTTGCCGACTTTCTTTCCACGGGGCAGGACGAAGACGTCCGCTGTCCCGTCTGCGGCACGACGGTTGCCGATTACAGGCGCACGGGGCTTGTGGGGTGTGCTTCCTGCTACACGGCGTTCCGTGAGGAGATCATGCCCTTTGTGCGCAGAATGCACGGAAAAACGCGCCACGTGGGCAAGCATCCGCTCGGCAACGGCAAGTTGTACGAATTGATGGACACCCTTAAATCGCTGCGCACCGAACTGGAGCGGGCCCTCCTCGAAAAGCGTACGGAGGACACAAAGCGCATCAACCGCGACATCCGCGACGTGCAGCGCATGATCAACGAGGAAGGCAGGCATGAATAATATTGATACAACCGTCGTGTCCTCGCGCGTGCGCCTGGCGCGCAACCTTGCGGGCTATCCTTTTCCCGGCGCGCTGAAGAGTGCGGAGCAGGGCAAAAAAATCGTCAACGAAGTGTTTTCCGCCGCGGCCCAGCTGCGCGCGTTCCGTCTGTATTCCATGAACGTGATCTCCGAAAACGTGGCGCGTTCGCTGTGCGACGATCACCTCATCAGTGCAGAGCTTGCGGCAAACAAGCAGTGCGGCGCGGCGCTCATCGACGAGGAAGCGGAGCCCGACGAGCCGCACGGAAAGTTTTCCATCATGATCAACGAGGAAGACCACCTGCGGGAACAGTACATTGTCGACGGGCTGAACCTCCCGTTCGCATACAGAAAAATTTCGGAAGTGGACGACGAGCTTTCCAAGGAACTGCGCTTTGCGTTCGATGCGCAGCTCGGCTATCTCACCGCCTGTCCCACCAACCTCGGCACGGGGATGCGCGCCTCCGCCATGCTCTTTCTGCCGGGGCTGACGCGCACCAAAAAAATGAATTCGCTCATCCGCCAGATCTCCTGTTTCGGCCACACCGTGCGCGGGGTGTACGGGGAAGGGAGCGTTGCGGAAGGGTATCTGTATCAGATCAGCAACGAGGTGACGCTGGGGGTGGACGAGAGTTATATTCTGTCCGAAGTCCAGCGCGCCGTTCTCAGCGTCGTCAATCTGGAAGCGAGGGCGCGCAAACAGCTGCGCGGCGACGATTATATCGGGATCAAGGACGAGTGCTGCCGCGCGTACGGGATCCTGTCCAACTGTGCCAGCGTATCGTATGCGGAATTTATCAAGCTGATCTCCGATGTCAAGCTCGGGGTGGCGCTCGGTTTTCTGGAAACGGAGCGGTTCGCCTCGCTGGACGAACTTGTGGAAGCGTCGCGCCCCGCCAACATTTCTCTGCTGGCGGATTCGCCGCTCTCCTCCTCGGAACGAGACATTTACCGTGCCGAAAAATGCCGCGCCGCGCTCAGTGCGGTGCGCAGGGCCGACTCATAAGGACTTTTTACCATGTTTCCCTACGATCATTTTAGTGAAAATCTGAAAAACGTTCTGGAAACGGCAAAAAAGGTTGCCGCTTTCTATGAAACCGATTATATCGGAAGCGAACACATTCTGTTTGCCATTCTCAATCTTCCCGACACGCGCGCCTGCAAGATCTTGCACGAGTGCGGCGTGCAGGAGGCGATGTACCGCAAAAAGTTTGTTGCGGGGCTGGAAAAGAATACGGGCATCAACGGGTTTACCGCCCGCACCAAGGACATGATGAGCAAGGCGTACGAGTTTGCCGTCGATCACGACGGGGACGGCGTGCTGGTGGGGACGGAATATATGCTCCTCGCCATTCTGCTGGACGACGATTCCGTGGCGGTGCGGTATCTGCGCAGAATGCACGTCAACATCGACGAGATTCTCTCCAAGATCGATTCGGAGATCGGCGAAACGAAGCCCGATCCCGCGATGGAAGAGTATTTCGACAACCTCATGTCTGGGAAAATGCGCAGGATGGGGCAGACGGAATCGCGGCAGAGCGCCCGTTCCGCCGTGGAAATTCCGTACGGCACCGATCTCACGCAAAAGGCGCGGGAGGGAAAACTTGACCCCGTCATCGGCAGGAGAAAGGAGATCGACAAGGTCGTTCAGATCCTGTCCCGCCGCACGAAAAACAATCCCGTGCTGGTGGGCGAACCCGGCGTGGGAAAGAGCGCCGTCGTCGAAGGACTGGCGCAGGCGATCGTCAGCGGGGACGTTCCTGATCTGCTTGCCGACAAAATCGTCTTTTCTGTCGATCTTCCCGGAATGCTGGCAGGGGCGCGCTACCGCGGCGATTTTGAGGAGCGCCTCAAAGACTGTCTGCAGGCGGTGCAGACGAGCGGCAACATCATTCTGTTTATCGACGAGATCCATACCATTGTCGGGGCGGGTTCGGGCGCGGACAATTCCATGGACGCGGCGAACATCTTAAAGCCCATGCTGGCGCGCGGGGAAATGCAGGCCATCGGCGCCACCACGCTGGACGAATACAGAAAATACATTGAAAAGGATCCCGCGCTGGAACGCAGGTTTACGCCCGTCAACGTGGAGCAGCCGAGCGTTTCCGAGACCATCGAGATTTTGCGCGGACTGCGCGACAAGTACGAGGCGCACCACAAAGTGACCATCACGGAGGACGCCATTACCGCGGCGGCGAACCTTTCGGACAGATATATTACGGACAGATTTTTGCCGGACAAGGCGATCGACCTCATCGACGAGGCGGCGAGCCGTGCGCGCCTGGACAGCTATGTCGGGCCGGGCGGCATCCGCGAGCTGGAAGAGGAGATCCGCCGTCTGAATGCGGAAAAGAACAAGGCGGCGCGCAAAGATCATTTCGACGTCGCGCAGGAATGTCTGAGCAAGATCCGCGAAAAGCAGGAAGAGATCGAAAGGATCCGCGAGGACTGGCGGACCAACCGCGACAAAAAGCATATCTCCATCGGCGCCGAAGAGGTCGCCAAGATCGTCGCGGACTGGACGGGCATTCCCGTCGTCAAACTCACGGAGGAGGAAAGCTCCCGCCTTCTGCACCTCGAAGAGGAGCTGCACAAGCGCGTCATCGGGCAGGAAGAGGCGGTCTCCGCCGTGGCAAAGGCCATCCGCCGCGCCCGCGCGGGGCTCAAAGACCCGGGCAGGCCCATCGGGTCGTTTATCTTTGTCGGTCCTACGGGCGTGGGAAAAACCGAGCTGAGCAAGGCGCTTGCGGCGGCGATGTTCGGGGATGAGCGGCTGCTCATCCGTCTGGACATGAGCGAATATATGGAAAAACATTCGGTCAGCAAACTCATCGGCGCGCCTCCCGGATATGTCGGGTACGAGGACGCGGGCGGTCAGCTGACGGACAAAGTGCGCCACAAGCCCTATTCCGTCGTCCTGTTCGACGAGATCGAAAAGGCGCACCCTGACGTGTTCAATCTGCTGCTGCAGATCCTCGACGACGGCAGGCTGACGGACAGCAAGGGCAGGCTGGTCGACTTTAAAAATACCGTGGTCATCCTCACCAGCAACGTGGGGGCGGCGCGCGCGGGAGAGATGAAGCTGGGCTTTACGGGCGCGGCGCAGACCTCCGAATACGAGGACATGAAGGAAAAAATTTCCGAGGAGCTGAAAAAACAGTTCCGTCCCGAATTTCTCAACCGCGTGGACGACGTCATCGTGTTCCACAGGCTCACGCGCGAGGACATGGGAAAGGTGTGCGATCTGTTCCTGTCGTCGCTCATCTCTAGGCTGGAGAGCAGGGGGGTGAAGATCGCCGTGTCCGAGGCGGCAAAGGACCTGCTCATCGAGGAGGGCTACGACGAGGTGTACGGCGCAAGGCCGCTCAGGCGAGTCATTCAGCGCAGGATGGAGGACGTGCTCAGCGAAGAGATCCTGTCCGATCACATCCGCGCAGGCCAGAAAGTGCTTGCGGACGCCAAGGACGGAAAAATCGTTTTTGTACCGATCAGGTAAGGCGCAGAATTTTCCCGCATAGGGCGGGGCAAGTTCTGTTTAAAATAACATCAGGAGGGGAAACATTATGCGCATTGAGATCAGTGAAAAGAATTGCAAGGCAAGCGAAAAGCTGGTGGGGATCGTCGAAAAGAAAGTCGCAAGACTGGATAAATATTTCGATGACGACGCCGTCTGCTCCGTGTACCTCAAAACGGAGGGCAAATACTGCAAGACGGAGGTAACCATTTATTATAAAGGAAACATGGTTCGCGCCGAGGTTTCGGGCGACAACTTCTACGACAACATCGACGCCGTCCTGCCCAAGATCGAGCGGCAGATCTACAAGCACAAGACAAAAATAGAGGACAAACTCAAAAAGGGCGCTTTTGCGGGAAAGCAGCTCTTCTTCGGAGACGAGGACCTGCACGAGAGCAAACTGGTCAAGACAAAGGAGTTCAAGCTGACTCCTCTCACCACGGAGGAAGCGGTGGAACAGCTGGATCTGCTGGGACACTCCTTCTATGTGTTCCAGGATGCGGAAACGGGCGAGGTGCGCGTCGTCTATCTGCGCGAGAGCGGCGATGTGGGATTGCTCATTCCCAAAAAGGCATAAAGCAAACGCAAAAGCCCGCCGCGAGGCGGGCTTTTTTCTATCCCGAAGGGAGGGACGTACATGGGAAACACTGCAATGACGGTACTCGGATTTTCCGTCATCTTTTTGGCGACGACGCTGGGCAGCGCCGTCGTATGGTTCTTTAAAAAGGATATTTCACAAAAGGTCAACACGCTTTTTCTCGGCTTTGCTTCGGGGATCATGGTCGCGGCGTCCGTCTGGTCGCTGCTCATTCCCGCGCTGGAAGGGGCGGGCAGCTGGGAAAAGCTCAGCTTTGTCCCTGCGGTCTGCGGCTTTTTGTTGGGCGGAGCCTTTCTCGTCCTGCTCGATCATATCCTGCCGCACGTTCACCAAGGGACGCAGGAGGAGGAAGGCCCGCGCGTCGCGCTGAGCAAGCCTGTCAAAATGTTCCTCGCCGTAACGCTGCACAACATTCCCGAAGGGCTCGCCGTCGGCTTTGCCTTCGGCGGGGCGGCGGCCGCGGGGGAGAGCGGCGCCTTTGTTTCGGCGCTGGCGCTCGCCGTGGGGCTTGCCATTCAGAATTTCCCCGAAGGGGTGGCGGTCTCTCTCCCGATGAAAGGTCTGACGGGCAGCCGCGGCAAGGCATTTTTGTACGGCACGGCCAGCGGGGCGGTGGAACCCGTCTTTGCGGTGGTCGGGTATTTTCTCGCCGCGGCGCTCACGGCGTTGCAGCCGTGGTTTCTCTCCTTTGCGGCGGGAGCCATGATCTTTGTCGTGGCGGAGGATCTGATCCCCGAATCGCACATTGCCGAACATCCGCATCTCGGAACGTGGGGCGTCATGTTCGGGTTTGCCGTGATGATGGTGCTGGACGTGGCGCTCGGCTGAGAGAAAGATTTTGCAGGAAAAATCGGCTGTGCCGACGTTTTTGGGCGTTTTGACGTTGCATTCCTCGCGCAGGTGTGCTATAATATCCAAGACGTATTTTACAGAGGTTTTTACGAGATGAAAAAGGGATTTGACAACGAATTGTATGTCCGATTGCAGAGTGAAAAGATTTTGGAACGCATCGAGAAGTTTGACAACAAGCTGTATCTCGAATTCGGAGGGAAGCTGTTTGACGATATGCACGCCTGCCGCGTTCTTCCCGGATTTGAGAGCGACGCAAAGTGCAAAATCCTGCTCACGCTCAAAGAGCAGTCGGAGATCATTTTCGTGATCGCCGCGCAGGATCTGGAACGCAACAAGATCCGCGCGGATTTCGGTATCCCTTACGGCACGGACGTTCTGCGCCTCATCGACAAGATGCGCGGGCTGGGGCTGAACATGAACAGCGTCGTCGTGACGCAGTACACGGGCCAGCCTGCGGCGGATAAATTCATTGCCAAACTCAATAGCCACGGGTTAAAGACGTATATTCACCGCAAGACGAAGGGGTATCCCACGGAAGTGGATGTCATTGTGTCGGACGAGGGCTACGGCGCCAATCCGTATATCGAAACGACAAAGCCTTTGGTGGTGGTCACGGCTCCGGGGCCGGGGAGCGGCAAGCTTGCCACCTGCCTTTCCCAGCTGTATCACGAGTACAGGCGGGGCGTGCGCGCGGGCTATGCCAAGTTTGAAACTTTCCCCATCTGGAATCTGCCCCTGCGCCATCCCGTCAACGTCGCGTACGAAGCGGCGACGGCGGACCTCGGCGACGTGAACATGATCGACCCGTACCATCTGGAAGCATACGGACAGACGACGGTCAACTACAACAGGGACATCGAGTGTTTCCCCATCGTACGCTCCATTCTTGCCAAGATCACGGGGGACGAGAGCATTTACCAGTCTCCCACGGACATGGGCGTGAACATGGCGGGGTTCGGCATTGTGGACGACGAGGCCTGCCGCATTGCCGCAAGACAGGAGATCATCCGCCGCTATTACAAGGCGGCGTGCGATTACAAGACGGGCAACGCAAATGCGGAAACGGTGGAGCGCATCCGCCTCTTGATGAACGAAAACAAGATCGAACTTTCCGAGCGGCTTGTCTCCAAAGTTGCGCTGGACCGCGCGGAATCGTGCGGCAGCGCCGCCGTTGCGCTGCAACTGGAGGACGGCTCCTTTGTCACGGGCAAATCCAGCAATCTGATGACCGCCTGTTCGAGTGCGGTCCTCAATGCGGTCAAGACGCTTTCGCACATTGCGGACGAAATGCTTTTGCTTTCGCCCATCGTGCTGGCGCCCATCATCGAACTGAAAAAAGAAGTCTTGCGCGAGGATAAGGTAAAACTTTCGCTCGGCGACGTGCTGACGGCGCTCTCTATCTGCGCAGCCACCAATCCCGTCGCGGAAAAGGCAATGGATATGCTGGTAAAGCTGCGCGGCTGCGACGCGCACGCCTCCTGCATCCTGCCCGAAAGCGACCTTTCCGTCATGCGCAAGCTCGGCGTAAATCTCACCTGCGAACCGGAATACGGCAGCAAAGATCTGTACGGATTTTAAGGTTTCGGCAGGGGGAACAGGAGGAAAAATATGCAGACGTTGGACATTATCACGATTGTCGTCGCCGTCGTGCTCGCCCTTTTGGGGTTGGGGCTCGGCTTCGGCAAGACCCTGCGTTTCTTTACGCGGGGAATTTTCGGGATCGTCATTCCCGTCTTTGTGTGCTTCACGTTCGGCGGAATGATCAAGGGGATCCCTGCGGTGGCGGAATTTATCTCTTCCCTCAATCAGAAGCTGGGGGAGGCGTGGAGCTTTTTGCAGACCATTCACCTGGAAAGCGTTCTTTTCTACGTCATTCTCTTCTTTGTCGTGCAGATCGTGCGCATCATTCTTGTCAGGTTCGTGTGCGCCGTGTTTGAGATCGACGTTTTGCCCATGCGTCTGATCAACAAGCTTCTCGGCATGGTGCTGATGGTCGCCGCCGTGTTCCTGCTCACGCTTCTGGTGCTCGCCGTGTTTCGCATGGTGGAGGACACCTCCTTCGTGCAGGACATCCTGGAAAAGATCGACGGGACTTTCCTCGGCAAACTGTATGAAAACAATCCCGTCAAATTTGTCGTGGAAACTTCCGCGGCATAAAAATGAATTTGCGGCGCGCGGCGGAAAAATCCGCCGCGCGTTTTTTGTAAAAAGACCGCTTTTTTCTCTGCGCAATCCGAACAAAAAATGGCGGGATTTTTCTTGCTGAATTTCGTTGACAAAATACAAAGAATGGTCTATACTGTATATGTAAATCGAGAGCAAGCACAAGATATTGTGTTTTGAAAGACGGCTTTTCGCAACTGGTGGAAGTGCAGGTTTACTGCGGGGGAGCGGAAAGCGGCATTTGCCGACCACCTGGGCAGCTTACATTTCGCTGCTCAGGTTTTATTTTTCTGAAAAAAGGAGAGAGAAGGTCATGCGTACACAGTTCAAAGATGGGACATACACCCAAAAGATCGACGTCAGAAATTTTATTCAGACAAATTACACGCCCTATGAAGGGGATGAAAGTTTTCTCAGCGGCCCCACGGCCCGCACGCAAAAGCTGATGGAAAAGGTCAACGCCCTTTTGAAGGCGGAGAGCGACAAGGGCGGCGTCCTGGACGTGGATACCGAACACGTTTCCTCTTTGCTCAGCTATCCCGCGGGGTACATCGACCGCGAAAACGAGATCATCGTCGGCCTGCAGACAGACGAACCCTTAAAGCGCGGCGTCAACCCGTTCGGCGGGATCCGTATGGCGCGCCAGGCCTGCGAGGCGTACGGCTACAAGCTTTCCGACATCGTGGAAACGGAGTTCAGCTATAAGACGACGCACAACGACGCCGTGTTCCACGTCTATACGGACGAGATGAAGGCAGTCCGCCATGCGGGACTTCTGACGGGACTTCCCGATGCTTACGGCAGGGGCAGGATCATCGGCGATTACAGGCGCGTGGCTCTGTACGGCGTCGACAAACTCATTGAAGAAAAGACCAAGGACAAAAAGGCGTACGGCGAAAAGCTGATGGACGAGCAGAACATCCGCACGCTGGAAGAGCTGTACAAGCAGATCGACTTTCTGAAAAAGCTCAAAGAAATGGCTTTGATGTACGGGGTGGATATTTCCGCGCCCGCACAGAACGCGAAGGAAGCCATTCAATGGACGTACTTTGCTTATCTAGCCGCCATCAAGGAGCAGAACGGCGCTGCGATGAGCCTGGGCAGGGTATCCACCTTCTTTGATATTTACATCGAGCGCGACCTCAAAGACGGCGTTCTCACCGAAGAGCAGGCGCAGGAGCTCATCGACGATTTTGTCATCAAACTGCGCATCACCCGCCAGCTCCGCACGCCCGAATACAACGATCTGTTCGGCGGCGATCCCACCTGGACGACGGAAAGCGTGGGCGGCATGGGCGAGGACGGCAGAACGCTCGTCACCAAAACCAGCTACCGCATTTTAAAGACGCTCTACAACCTCGGCGCCGCTCCCGAACCCAACCTCACCATTCTGTGGTCGGAAAAGCTTCCCGAAGCGTTCAAAAAGTATTGCGCGAAGGTCTCCATCGATACCGATTCCATCCAGTATGAAAACGACGACCTGATGCGCCCCATCTACGGCGACGATTACGGAATCGCCTGCTGCGTGTCCGCCATGAAGATCGGCAAACAGATGCAGTTCTTCGGCGCGCGCTGCAACCTTGCAAAACTTCTCCTGCTTGCGCTCAACGGCGGCAAGGACGAAAAGAGCGGCACCCGGCTCGGCCCCGAAGGGGAGAATTTTACGGGCGTGCTCGATTATAAAAAGGTGCGCGAAGCGTACCACAAATACATGGCATGGCTGTGCAGACTGTACGTCAACACGCTCAACGTCATCCATTATATGCATGACAAGTACGCTTACGAAAAGATCCAGATGGCGCTGCACGACACCGAAGTCGAGCGTTTTCTCGCCTGCGGCGTGGCGGGACTTTCCGTCGCGGTGGACTCCCTGTCCGCCATCAAATATGCAAAGGTGACGCCCGTCTACAACGATGCGGGGATCATCTGCGATTTCAAGATCGAAGGGGAGTTCCCCAAGTACGGCAACGATGACGACCGCGTGGACGACATCGCCGTCGACCTCGTCAAAGAGTTCTCCGACGAGCTGAAAAAGACGCCCGCTTACCGCGGCGCAAAGCATACGCTTTCCATCCTTACCATCACCTCCAACGTCGTGTACGGCAAAAAGACGGGCGCAACGCCGGACGGCAGGGCGGCGGGCGAACCGTTTGCTCCGGGCGCCAACCCCATGCACAACCGCGACCTGAGCGGGGCGCTTTCCTCCCTCAACTCGGTAGCGAAGCTTCCTTACGAATATTGCCGTGACGGCATTTCCAACACCTTCTCCATCGTGCCTTCCGCACTGGGCGAAAACTATGAGGACAGGGCGGAAAACCTCACCGATCTCATGGACGGATATTTCGGCCAGGGCGCGCATCACCTCAACGTAAACGTGTTCGACCGCGCAAGACTGGTGGCGGCCATGGAGCACCCCGAACTGTACCCCAACGTCACCATCCGTGTCTCCGGGTATGCGGTCAACTTCCATAAGCTTTCCAAGGCGCATCAGCTGGAAGTGCTGAAACGCACCTATCACGAACGCGTATGAGCGCGACGGGCTATATCGATTCCGTGTACAGCGGATCGGGCGTAGACGGAAAGGGACTGCGCTGCGTCGTCTTTTTCAGCGGCTGCATTCTGCGCTGTCCTTTCTGTCACAATCCGGAAACGCTGTACAAGCAAGGCAAAAAAACCTCCTCAGACGAACTGACGCAAAATCTCATGCGTTACAAAGGGTATTTTCGCCGCGGCGGCGTTACCGTTTCGGGAGGGGAACCTTTTCTGCAAAAGGAATTTTTCCTTGCCCTCGCCCGCTCTCTGCGGGAAAAGGGCATCCACGTCTGTGCGGAAACAAACGGACATATCGCGGACGCGGAACTGATCGCCGCGTGCGACGCGATCATCTGCGACGTGAAAAACCAGGAGAGCGACGATCTCTCTGTGTATGAGACTTTTCTCTCCGAATGCAGACAGCAGGGGAAGGAAGTGCAACTCACCTGCGTACTGGTTCCTGAAAAGAACGGAACAGAACAAAAAATTGCCGCGCTCGCTTCTCTCGCAAAAAAATACGGGATCCAAAAAATCAAGTTTTTGCCCTTCAGAAAACTCTGTGAAGAGAAATACAAAGACCTCTCTCTCCCGTTTCCGTATGCAGGATTCAGGGAAGGGGAACCCGAAGATGTCGGGCAGGCAGAGGCGATTTTTGCGGCGGAACTCGCAAAAAACGGCTGAAACAGAGTACTATGCGTGACATAATTCGCCTATAATAAAGAAAAAGAGCGGTTTTACCCCGCTCTTTTTTTATGGAAAGTTTTTGAAAGACAACCACGGCGCCGAAATTTTTCGGCGCCGTTGTTTTTCCGTTCTGATAAAAATTTCCCCTCCGTCCGAAAGACGGAGGGGAAAGATTATGGGTCGTTTATCCCAAAGATTTCAGGTACTTTAATGCTTCAATCCCTGCGATCATTCCGTCGTAAACGGCTTTGGCGATCTGCTGCAGGCCCGCCACGCAATCCCCCGCGGCGTAGATGCCGGGGATATTGGTCTCTCTCTTTTCGTTGACGACGATCTTGTTGCCGCCGATCTCCAGGCCGAGCTTTTTGGCAAGCTCAAACGCGCCCGCCGAACCGCAGGCGATAAACGCTCCGTCAAAGTTTTCGCTCGTGCCGTCCTCAAAGACGATGCGCTCCAGCAGGTCCTCGCCCTCAAAGCGGTCGATCTTTTTCGTGTTGCAGGCAGGGGAATCGAAGGCGGGCTGTTCGCCGTTGGTGAGGATGGTCACGTCGTCGATGATGTTTTTCAAAACGGCGTATTCGCTCTTTGCATAGGCGCCGCTTCCGATGACGGCAACCTTTTTGTTGCGGAAGAAAAATCCGTCGCAGATGGCGCAATAGCTCACGCCTTTCCCTTCAAACTTTGCAAGGTCTTTGACGGGCGGGACATTGCGCGAAGTGCCCACGGCAATGATGACGGCGCCCGCCGTCAGGGACGCGCCGTCCGTGGTCTTTACCTCGTAGCCGTCCGCGCCGAACTCGATGCCGCACACCTCCTTTTGCAGGAGTTTTGCGCCCAGGTTTTTCGCCTGGTTTATGCCGTCTTTTATCAGCTCCTTGGCGGAAATGCCGTTTGCAAAGCCGTAGTAATTCTGGATCGTGTCTGCCTTGGCGAGGGCGCCGTCGTCCTTTGCAAGGATGGTGACGGGTGCGCCGCCGCGCACGGCATACAGGGCGGCAGAGATGCCCGCGGGGCCGTGTCCGATGATGACAAGTTCTTTCATTTATTGCGGTTCCTTTGATTATTTCGTCACGCGGTAATATCCCTTTCTGGGTTTGGGATCGCTGTGCTTTCCCTTGTAAACATAGGAGAGGGCGACGATGATGATGCCCGCCGCGATCACTGCGATGACGATGTATGCCCAGACGGGGATGGGCAGTCCCTTCACTTCTTCCCACATTTCATTGACTTTGGCGTTTGTGGCATCGTCAAAGTGCTGCATGATGGCGCTGCGGTCGAGTACTTCCCGGGTGGGATACTGCGCGGAGATCTGGCGCTTTGCGCTTTCCGCGGAAACGTAGATAATGTAATCGCCGTCCTTGTACGCGCCGTCGCTCGTGCCGTTGAAGAAGTAATTCAGATCGTAGGGGACGAGGGGAGCGCCTTCTTCGTCGAGGTCGCCTTCCTCGCCTTCCGAGTACCAGTCGGTCATCTCCGTAAACACGGCGTCGCCGGCGATGGCGGAGGTGTAGCCGATGTAATTCATGTTTGCCACGGCATTTTCGGGGCGGGAGAGGAAGTCGATGAATTTCTGTGCCAGTTCCACGTTTGCGCCCTTGGGCATCACCCAGCCGTCAAACCAGATATTAGAGCATTCCTCGGGGACGATGTAGTTGAGGTAGATCCCCGGCTCTTCCTTGCCCGTTTCCTCGTTGAAGTAGGGTTCGGCGTCGTCCATGGTGTACACGGCGTCTCCGCTCCAGGCAAAGTTGATGCTGATCCTGCCCACGACCATGTCCTGTTTTCCGCTGTCCACTTCAAATCCGTACAGATTCTTTTTGAGTTCCAGCAGGGCTTCCTTGGTCGCTTCGATGGTCTTTTCGTCCGTGCGGTTCATGATCTCCGTCACTTTGGCGTTGTAAGCCATTCTGTCGAGTTCGCCCTTTTCAAATTGTTCTTTCAGGGCCATCAGCTCGTCGCGGTAGACGGCAGCAACACCGAGGAAATAGGAATCGCGCACGCTGTCCTTGATGGTCGCCACGCTGGCGTATTGTTCCTGCCACAGCCCCGCCCAGCTGGAGAGATCTTCTTCCACGGTATCGCTCAGTTCGGGGTTGTAGACGTAACCCATCGTTCCCCACATATATGCAACGGCGTATTTTGTCCAGCCGTTTTCTTCAAACAGCTCCTTGATGTAGGGGGAAGCATATTTCATGTACGTGCTGTTTTGCAGAAAATCGTCGGTGAACGGTTCCACCATATCCTCCGAGATCATCTTCATGATCATGTAATCGGAGGGGCAGACGAGGTCGTACGCGCCTGGATTGATCTGCAATTCGTTGTACATATTTTCGTTGGTGCCGAAGGTGGAATATTCCACCGTCACGCCGTATTCTTCTTCAAATTCGGCGAGGAGGTCGACGTAATCGTCCTCCGTCGTTCCGTCCGAATTTTGCGTGGGTTCGCTGATGTAGTCCTCCCAGTTATAGACGTGCAGCACTTCTTTGTTCGTGTCCTTGCTGCATCCCGCAAGCAGAAAGACAAAGGGGAGGAGCAGGCAAAAGGAAAGGGCGAGGCTCACGATCTTTTTCATTTGCGCGCCCCCTTTTCCGCCTGAGGCTTGCGCGCGCGCAGGTTGATGACGAGCAGGACCGCGATCATCACGACAAAGATGAGGGCGGACAGGGCGCGCAGGGCGGGCGTGGAGTTATTTGTGCCGTTTTTGACGGCGTTGTAGACGTACGTACTGATGGTGTCGAACATGGGCGGCTTGGTGAACGCAGTGACGATATAATCGTCCAGGGACAGCGTTATGGACAGCATGAACCCTGAAACGACGCCCGAAAAGATCTGCGGCAGAACTACTTTAAACAGCGCCTGCGTGGGGCTTGCGCCCAGATCGAGCGCCGCCTCGTAGGTGTTGGAATCCATCTGTTTGAGCTTGGGCAGGACGGACAGCACCACGAAGGGGGTGCAGAGCACCATGTGCCCGACGAGCAGGGAAAAGTAAGTGCGGTACAGCATGACGGCGGAAAAGAGCAGGGCGAGGGAAATTGCCGTGACGATCTCCGCGTTGATGACGGGGATCTGGGACACCGCCTGCAAGGGCTTTGCCGCGCGCCTGCGGCTGTAAAAGATCCCGATGGCGCCCGCCGTCCCGAGCGCGGTGGAAAGCGCCGCCGCGGCGAGGGCAAGCCACACCGTGTTGAACAGGATCTGCATGATCTCCGCGTTCCTGAACAGCTGTCCGTACAGTTCAAAGGAGAAGCCGCCTTCCCATTTTCCGATGACGTTGGAGGTGGTGAAACTGTACACGACGAGCAGCAGAATGGGGGCGTAGATGAACACGAGCACGACCGCGCAAAGGGCGATCGACAAAATTTTCTTTACCATAAGTTAGCACCTCTCGCTTCGCGGTCACTGTCTTTGAATCCGCCCGTCGCAAGCAATGTCAGAAAGATGATGACGAGCAGGATAATGGAGATCATCGAGCCCATATGCCAGTTGTCATAGGAAGTAAAGTACTGATCGATGAGCTTTCCGAGAATGGTGATGTTGAAGTTGCTGAGCGTATCGGAGACGACGTAGTTTGTCATGGAGGGCATAAATACCATCGTCACGCCCGAAATGACGCCGGGCAGGGAGAGGGGGAAGGTCACCTTGGTGAATACGGTAAACTTGCTTCCGCCGAGGTCTGCCGCCGCTTCCAGGTAGCTGTTGTCCAGCTTTTCGAGGGTGGTGTAGAGGGGCAGGATCATGAAGGGCAGAAAATCGTACACCATGCCGATGATGGTGTTGAGGTAGTTCTGCGAACCGAGCAGTCCGATGAGGTCGAGCAGTTCGCGCAGCGCGGTGATGCGCAAGACGAAGTTGATCCACATGGGCAGAATGAAAATCATGAGCAGCACATTCTTTTTGCGCAGTTTGCTGCGCGCGAGAATGTAAGCCACGGGATAGGCGATGAGGAGGCACGCCGCCGTGGAGATAATGGCCACGGTAATGCTCATCAGCAGGGTGGAAAGCTTTGCCGTACTCGTAAAGAAGTTGATAAAGTTGGCAAAGGAAAAGCGGATGGCGCCGTCCACCGTTTCGGTAAAGGCGTAAAAGAGGATGAGCAGCATGGGAATGATGACAAACAGGACGAGAAACAGCGCATAGGGGATGCAAAGCTGTTTTCTGGAAAAGTGCATCTGCATCATTTTACCTCCTGTTTGAGGCGCAAATGAATGTTTTCAGGCTTGATCTTCACGCTCACGTAGTCGTTTTCGTTCCAAAGATCGGGGCAGTCAAAGACGTAATCCTCCTCGTTTTCCTCGGTGCGCACGATGTACTGGTAGTGGTCGCCCTTGTAGATGAGCTGGACGATGTGTCCGCGCGCGCCGCCTTCCTCGGCATTGTCGCTGATCTCGATGTCCTCCAGTCCCACTTCCACGGTGACGTCCGTGTCGGTCAGGTCGAGTTTTTCGCCTTCCGCCGTGATGAGGTAACCCTCTTCGTCCAGGTGCGAACCGGGATAGAGGGAAGTCACGTCGCATTCAAATTCGCCGTCGCCGAAAACCACGGTGTTTTTCTTGGTGATATACCCGTCGTAGACGTTGGCGGTAAATTCCTTTTTCATGATATGGAGGGAGTCGGGCTCGATGTTCATGCCTATCACGTCGCCGATGTTGCGGCTCTGCGTGCTCTGAATGACCACTTCCGCACGTCCGACGAGCGCGGTGATCTCGTAATGCACTCCCTTGAACACGACGTTGATCACCTTGCCCGTCAGCATTCCTTCTCCGGGCGCGGTCATCACGATGTCCTCGGGGCGCACGACGACGTCCACCTTTTCGTTCTTGTCAAAGTCGTCCACACACTTGAAATTGTGGTTGCAGAAGCGCACGGTGAGCTTGCCCACCATGGTCCCGACAAAGATATTGCTGTCCCCGATAAAGTCCGCCACAAAGGCGTTGGCGGGCTCGTTGTAGATAGAGGTAGGGGTTCCGATCTGCTGGATGCGCCCGTCCTTCATGACGACGATGGTGTCGCTCATGGTCAGCGCCTCTTCCTGGTCGTGAGTGACGTAGATAAAGGTGATGCCCAGCTTTCTGTGCATCTCTTTCAGCTCCAGCTGCATTTCCTTGCGCATCTTCAAATCGAGCGCGCCGAGCGGTTCGTCGAGGAGCAAAATCTCCGGTTCGTTGACGATGGCGCGCGCGATGGCAACGCGCTGCTGCTGTCCGCCCGAAAGGGTGGAAACGCTGCGTTTTTCAAATCCTTCGAGGTCGACCACGGCGAGCGCTGCGCGCACCTTTTCGTCGATCTCCTTGCGGGTGAGCTTCTGCAGTTTGGTGTATGTTTCGCCCGCGGCGTTGCGATAGGTGACGGGAACTTTTTTCAGCTTCAGCCCGAACGCAATGTTGTCGTAAATGTTGTAGTGGGGGAAGAGCGCATAACGCTGGAACACCGTATTGACGGGCCTCTTGTTGGGGGGCAGGTTGGTGATGTCCTTGCCGTTGAGCAGGATCTTTCCGCTCGTGGGAATGTCAAATCCCGCGATCATGCGCAGGGTGGTCGTCTTTCCGCAGCCCGAGGGGCCGAGGAAGGTGATAAATTCTCCCTTGCGCACGTAAAAGCTCATGTCCTGAACGGCGGCTGTCTCGTCAAAGATCTTGGAAACGTTGACGATCTCGATGATTTTTTCTTCTTTTTTTAATTGTGCCATGGCTGTAAATTCCCGTAGTGTTGATAGCTTATCGCGCGTGCGACTATAAGTAAAAAACCGACAATACAATTATAAACGATTTTCAAAAAAATACAAATGATTTGAGGATAATTTTTTGCATGATTTTTCACTTTTTGACACAGAACGCACACGCGGACGGCGCAAAGGCCGCGGGCGGGAAAACGCCGCCCGCCCGCCGCCGTTCTGCGTTGGAAAAGCCTGACTTTTTCCGAGCGGAAAAATGCCTTGCGGCGGGGAAAAGAGCGGGGCAATGCTTGCGGCTGCAGGGGGCACGGGGAAGCTTTTCCGCAAAGAGTTTTCGCCTGTCAGAAAAAGGGAGAGCGGCGCCGTATCGGCGCCGCTCTCTCTTTTCCTTTTGCGGCAGGGCAGGAAAAAAAGGCGCGGGATTGCCGCGCCTTTTTCAAGCTCTGAATGGATTATTCTGCTTTTTCCGCTTTTTTGGCTCTCGTCTTTTTGGGCTTTTCTTCCGCGACGGGCGCTTCTGCGGCAACAGCTTCTACCTTGACTTCTTCCACTTCAACGGCAGGGGCAGCCTTGGGGGCGGCTTTCAGCGCGTTGAGGTTCTTTGCCAATGCAGACTTTTTATTCGCCGCGTTGTTCTTGTGCAGGATTCCCTTGCTGGCAGCGGAATCGATAACAGAAACGGTTTCGGGCAACAGCTTTTCGGCTGCTTCCGCGTCGCCTGCGGCCAAAGCTGCATTAAACTTTTTGATGGCGGTCTTTACTGCAGATCTGATCATTTTGTTCTGAGAATTTTTCTTTTCGGTAACGACCACGCGTTTTTTCGCAGATTTGATGTTAGGCACTTTGCTTCTCCTTTCAATGGTTACTCATTTAATATCTCCGCTATTTTATCATAAAAAATTTTACTTGTAAACTGTTTTTTGACGGAAAGTGTAATTTATTCTCGGCTTTTTTCATATATTTTTCGGAAAAGCACAGTCGGGAGGTCTGCGGATGCAAAAAAAGTATGTTGCGTTTTTCGACAGCGGGATAGGCGGGCTGAATCTTCTCGCCGCCTTTCGGAAAAAATATCCCGATGTTCCCTGCCTGTATTACGGCGACAACGTGAATGCTCCTTACGGGAACAAGAGCAGGGAAGAGATCTGTTCTCTCGCCTTTGCGGCGTTCGGCAAGATCGCCCGCAAGCCCGTTGCGGCGGCGGCGATCGCGTGCAACACGGTGACGGCGTGCTGCGCCGAGCAGCTCCGCGCGGCGTTTCCCTTTCCCGTGGCGGGCATGGAACCCGCCGTTCGCCCCGCGGCAAAGAGGGGAGGAAACGTGCTCGTGCTCGCCACCCGCGCCACGATGGAGAGCGAGAGGATGCAGACGCTTCTGCACAGATATTCGCAGGATGCCCGCTTCACGCTGTACTGTCCGCAGGAGCTTGCAGGGGAGATAGAGAGGGCGGCCCCCGATTTTTCCCGCGTGGACCTTTCCTTTCTTCCGAAGGGGGAGTTCAGCGCCGTCGTTCTCGGCTGTACCCACTACGTTTTTTTGAAAGACCGCATCTCAAAAACCCTCTCCTGCCCCGTTTTTGACGGAATTTTAGGGACGGCTGACCACCTGTACGATATTGCAAACATTTGTTCAAAAAATCCGCAAAAAAGGGGAAAATCTGCCCTGATTTTCCTCGGAAAGGCAAAAAACCGCAATAAAACGCTGTATTTTAGCCTTTTCAAAACAAACAAACGTTCATAATGCCGCAAAAACGGACAAAAACAGACAAAAATTTTTAAAAAAACACAATAAATTTTTATATATGTGGTTGACAGTGGGCAAAAGTGGTGTTATAATGGTATCACATTAAAAAAGGGGGTAGGGGAAGTGTATTCTTTCAACGGAAGATTCAGCGCCAGGCTGGACGAAAAAAACAGAATGCGCATTCCCGCCAAATTCAAGGAGGATCTGGGCAAGGGATACAAGCTTGCTCTGGGTCCGAACGAGTGCATTTTGGTGCTCCCTTTCAGTGAATACAAGAAGGTGATGGATTCCTTCGGCGAAGTTTCCATTTTCGACGCGGAAGCGCAGGAAGCGATCGCGGAATTCACCAGCACGGTATTCGATGTTACGGAAGACGGGCAGGGGCGGATCCTTCTCTGTTCGGAACTGCGCGAATATGCCGGGATCGACAAGGACATTGTGATCACGGGTGCGGCGACGCATCTGCGCATCGAACCTGCCGAACGGTATGCGGGGCAGAGCGCAAAGCGCAACGTCAGTGCGCTGTACGCAAAGCTCAATTCACTCGGCAAACAGGCATGATAGAGTTTTCACACAAACCCGTGATGCTGGAAGAATGTATGCAGGGGCTGGCCCTTCGGGACGGCGGCGTATATTTCGACGGCACGGTCGGAGGAGGCGGGCATTCTTACGAGATCTTAAAGCGCACGGCGCCGGGCGGCAGGCTGATCGCCACCGATCTGGACGATTTTGCGATCGCGGCGGCAACCAGGCGTCTGGCGGAGTTTGAAGGGCGTTTCCGAATTTATAAAAGCAATTACAAAAATTTCGCCGAAGTCCTGGAAGAGGACAAAACGGACAAGCTTGACGGGGTTCTGCTGGATTTCGGTGTTTCCAGTTTTCAGCTGGACGAGGTGTCCCGCGGGTTCACGTATATGCACGACGCGCCGCTGGACATGAGGATGGACGAGAGCGCGCCGCTCACCGCGGAGGACGTCGTAAACGGGTATTCGCAGGAACGGCTGGCAAAGATCATCGCCGAATACGGGGAAGAGCGCTTTGCAAAGAGGATCGCCGAAAACATCGTAAAGGCGCGGTCGAAAGAGCGCATCACCCGCACGGGGCAGCTGAAAAAGATCATAGAGGAAAGCATTCCCGCAAAGTTCCGTCACAACGGGCCTTGCGAGCGGAAAACCTTTCAGGCGATCCGCATCGAGGTCAACGACGAGCTGGGCGGACTGGAAGAGGCGGTGCGCGGTCTGTGCAGGCGCCTGAAGAAGGGGGGAAGGATCTGTATCCTTACCTTTCATTCGCTGGAAGACAGGATCGTGAAAAACGTGTTCCGCGACCTGGCGACCGACTGCATCTGCGACAAGAGTTTACCTGTCTGCGTTTGCGGAAAAAAGAAAGAGATTGAGATTATCACAAAAAAACCGCTGACGGCGTCGGAAAAGGAGCTTGCGGAAAATTCCCGCTCCAAATGCGCCAAACTGAGAATAGCGGAAAGAGTCTGAGAATATATTGTAAGGAGAGATCACACTATGGCAACTGGACTTCCGGTTTTGGAAAGGGCACCTGCGCAGCAGGAAGACAGGCTGAAAGCGTACGGAAAGCTGAGCGGCGGGGCGGAGCCTGCCGTCATGACGGAGGAGCAGAAGGCTCTCGATTTCAATTCGCGCATCCGTAACAACTATAAAAAACTCATCGATCCCGACTTCAAGAGTGCAGAGGACATCATGGGGGATGCTCCCGTGCAGGAAGCGGCGCAGCCCGTATACGATTCTCCCGAAGCGTATGCGCGCGCAACGCTGTATCCCGAACGCGAACAGGAGCAGGCTCAGGCGCAGCAGTTTGTGCATCACCGCGTGGAAGGGGATCTGTTCCGTGCAGATTCTCCCATCAACAACCGCACGGCGTATGCGCAGCCGCAGGCTCCCGCTTACGAGCAGCCCGCGTATGAACAGGCTGCCTACGAACAGGCGGCGCCCGCGTACGAGGAGTATGCGCAGCCTTATGCGGAAGAGGCAAGCGAAGATCTGACGCCCACGGCAACCACCATTCAGTACCGTACCGATCTGTACCGCGACGAACAGCAGGTGCAGGCGGCGGCAGAGGAGAAAAAGCGCTTTGCCATGACGGCAACGGGCAAACTCCTGATGTGCGTGTATGCCATCGTCGTCGTGGTCGTGCTTTCGCTCATCATCATCAACACGAGCGTGCTCAACACTCTCGACAGGAGCATTGCGGAGCGTCAGGCTCAGCTGGATTCCATCGTCGCACAGGCGCAGGCTCTCAAAGAAGAGGTGGAAGAGCTGACCAGCGAAGAGTCCATTCTTGCCCGCGCGGAAGAAATGGGCATCATCAAAAACTGAAAATCAACCAGCAAAAGAATCCCGGTCTCGCATGGCGGCCCTTGGTTAGGGCTGCGGGCGCGGCCGGTTTTTTTATGCCCTGCGAGGTGAGGAAAATCAAAAAGATCCATGCGGAGGAGGTTCCCTCCGCCACCCTTTTACGAAAGAGATTGTTCGCTTTACTGTTGGCGTCGGTCTTTCTTTTTTTGGCCGTTTTTGCGCGCTTTTTCTATGTGCAGATCGTGGAAGGCGAAAACCTGCGCGCCAAGGCGCTGGGGCAGTGGACGCGGGAAGTTCCCGTCATCGCCGCCCGCGGCGAGATCGTGGATACCAACGGCGTGGTGCTCGCCGAAAACGACGCCACCTATTCCGTGTTCGTCCGACCCAATGCGGTGGAGGACAAGTCGGCAACGGCCAAGGTCCTTTCGCAGATCTTCGATCTGGACGAGTCCGCCCTGTACGAAAAGATGACGGGTTCGCGCGTTTCGGAGATCACCGCGGTGCGCCATGCCGAAAAGGCAAAGACGGCGCAGCTGGAAGAGTACGATCTGCCGGGGGTGTACTATGCGCGCGACAACACGCGCGTGTATCCGTACGGTTCGCTGCTGTCGCGCGTGCTGGGATTCACTTCCTCGGACGGCGCGGGGCTGACGGGTCTGGAAAAATATTACGACAAATACCTGACGGGAATAGACGGGGAGATCTCCTATCCCGCCGACCTCGTCGGCAAGGAGATCGAGGGGGAAGCGGTCTACTATCCCGCGACGGACGGCATGAACATCCGCCTCACCATCGATTACGGCATTCAGTCCATCGCCGAAAGCGCCATGCGCGCCGTGTACGAGGAGTATTCTCCCGTCAGCGCGCAGGTGGTCGTGCTCGACCCGGACACCTTCGACATTCTCGCGCTTGCGGAGTCTCCCTCGTACGATCTGAACGACGTCCCGCGCGAGGACACCGAACTTCTCAACGAGCTGTCGCGCAACAACATCATTTCGGACATCTACGAACCCGGTTCCACCTTCAAGATCATCACGGCGGCGGCGAACATAGAGGAATACCTGCAGGGGAACAAGGCGGCGTTTTCCATGAACTACCATTTCAACAGCAGCCGCACCAGGACGGTGGACGGAACGACCATCAAGTGCTGGAGTACGCACGCGAACGGAAAACATTCCAACCAGACGCTGGCGGAAGCGCTGAACAACAGCTGCAACCCCTGTTTTACGGACATCGCGCTCTCTCTTGGCAAGGAGACCTTTTACGAATATCTGTCCCTGTTCAATTTCGGAAAGCAGACGGGGGTGGATTTTTCGGGCGAGGCGCAGGGGATGCTCGTTTCGGAGAGCGCCGTGCGCGATTGCGACCTCGCGCGCATCGGGTTCGGGCAGTCGGTGGCGGTCACCGCGCTGCAGCTCGCCTGCGCGGGGGCGGCGGCGGTCAACGGAGGGTATTATTACCAGCCGCGGCTGGTGCGGGAAATTTACACGCAGGACAACAAGGTCAGCGTGGAAATTCCCGTCACGCTCAAAAACAGGACGGTCAGCGAAGAGGCGTCCACACTTTTGGCATCTTTGCTGGAAGGGGTGGTCGCCAACGGGAGCGGAAGCAAGGCGTTTATCGAGGGGTACCGCGTCGGGGGAAAGACGGGAACGGCGCAGAAATTTGAAAACGGCGCGATCGCGCAGGGGAAATACGTCTCCTCGTTTCTGGGATTTTTTCCTGCAAACGACCCGCAGTATCTCGCGCTTGTCATCGTGGACGAACCGCAGGGCGCTTACTACGGCAGCGTAGTGGCGGCGCCCGCCGCGGCGGAAATATTCAGGGGCATCATCCAACTCAAAGACGTTGCCCCGTATACCAGTTAAGGAGCAGAATTTTGTTACTCGGAGAATTGTTGCAGCAAGTACGGCACGAAAGATGCGTCCGCTTTGCGGAAAGGGAGATCAGGGGCGTCTGCGCGGACAGCAGGCAGGTATCGGAGGGGGATCTGTTCGTCTGCCTTTCGGGCGGAAAAAACGACGGCCACGATTTTGCGCCGCAGGCGGTCGCCGCGGGGGCGGCGGCGCTGGCGGTGGAGCGGGAACTGGATCTGCCCGTCCCGCAGATCGTCGTGCAAAACGGCAGGAGCGCCGTGTGCGACATTTCCGCCGCCTTTTACGGACATCCCGAGCAAAAACTCAAGATCATCGGCATCACGGGTACCAACGGAAAGACGACCACGGCGCATATGCTCGCCTCCGTCCTGACGGCGGCGGGAAAAGAATGCGGGATCATCGGCACGCTGGGGGTGCGCTACGGCGGAAAGCAGTACGAATCTTCTTTAACCACGCCCGACCCCGTCAGTTTGTACAAGATTTTGGCGGACATGGCGGAATCGGGGGTGGAGTATGCGGTGATGGAAGTTTCCGCGCACGCGCTGTATTTCGGAAAGACGGACGCCATTTGCTTTGAAGCGGGCATTTTTACCAACCTCACCGAAGATCATCTGGACTTTTTCGGGACGATGGAAGAGTACGCCGCCGCCAAGGAACGGCTGTTCGAGCGGGGACGCTGCCGCATCGCCGTGATCAACTCGGACGACGCGGAGGGGAGGAAGATCGCACAGAAATGCCCCAACGCGTTCAGTTACGGACTGGAAAATCCCGCGGACGTGTTTGCGGTGGACATCCGCGAAGGGTTTGACGGAAGCACGTTTGTCATCAACCTTTTCGACGAACTGTACGAGATCCGCCTGCACATGGCGGGGATGCACAACGTCTACAACGCCTTGGCGGCGGCGGAATGCGCCCGCCTGCTCGGCGTTTCCCTGCCCGTCATCGCGCAGGGACTGGACGCGCTCCCGCGCGTGGACGGCAGACTGGAACACGTCGCGCACGCGTTCGGCGCGGATATTTTCGTGGACTTTGCGCATACTCCGGACGGACTGGAAAAATCCCTTTCCGCCCTGCGGCGGAACTGTACGGGCAGGCTGATCTGCGTGTTCGGGTGCGGCGGCAACCGCGAGGTGCAAAAGCGCCCCGTCATGGGCGAGATCTCCGCCCGCCTCGCCGATTTTTCCGTGCTCACTTCGGACAATCCGCGCTATGAGGACGCCTTCGACATCATTCTCAATATCGAGGAGGGGGTGCGCCGCGCCACCGACGAATACGTCATCGTTCCCGACCGCGAAAGCGCCATCGGCTACGCGCTCGACCTGTTGCAGGCGGGCGACGTTCTGCTCGTTGCGGGCAAGGGCGGGGAGCGGTATCAGGAAGTGATGGGGGTGCGCCACGTTTACAACGACGTGGACGTCATCAAAAATCTTCTCTCCGCGCGGGCGGAAAAGACGGGGGAACATGAAAACTGAAATTCTTGCGCTCCTTGTTTCGGGCGCGGCGGGCGCACTGCTGTGCGCCCTGCTCCTGCCCCTCCTGAAAAGGATGGGGGCAAGGCAATATATCCTCGGTTACGTCGAGGAACATAAGGACAAGTCCGGCACGCCCACAATGGGCGGGCTTTCCTTTGTGTTTGCCGCGGCGCTGTGCGCGCTGCCCTTCGGGCTGTATGCGGACAGGCATACCGCCGTTGCCGTCACGTTCGGCGTCGCCTGTACGGCGGTGGGGTTTCTGGACGACTTTCTCAAATTCCGCTTTCACCGCAATCTCGGACTTCGCGCCTGGCAGAAGATCGTCTTTCAGGTGGCGCTCGCCGTCATTGCGGGGATCTACTGCTTTGTCAACGAACTCACCGTTCTGCGCATTCCCTTTGCGGGGGTGAGCGTGGACATCGGTGCGTGGATGATCCCGCTGACGGTGTTTGCCTATCTTGCTACCGTCAACTGCGTCAATCTGACGGACGGTCTGGACGGGCTGGCGGGTTCGGTTTCTTTCTGGTACTTTGCCCTGTTTGCGGCCCTGCTCTTTTTTACGGGGACGGGACAAGCCCTCGCGCGGCTGAGCCTGCTTTTGTGCGGTGCGCTGGCGGGGTATCTTCTTTTCAACACCTACCGCGCCTCCGTTTTTATGGGGGACACGGGCTCGCTGGGGCTGGGCGGCTTTGCGGCGTCGGTGGCGGCGCTGAGCGGAAATCTTCTGTATATTCTCATTTTCGGCATTATGTTCGTCTGTTCGGGAATATCCGTCATTGCTCAGGTAATATACTATAAACGGACGAAAAAGCGGCTGTTTCTCATGGCACCGTTGCATCACCATTTTCAGAAGAAAGGATATTCGGAGAGCAAGATCGTCTATGCCTACTCGCTCGTCACGGTGGCGGCGGGACTGGTCTGCCTCGCGTTCGTGTAAAAAGGAGTAAGACAATGTATTTTAAAAATCAGAAGTTCCTGGTGGCGGGTATGTCCAAGAGCGGAACGGCGGCGGCGGAATTTCTGCTGCGCCGCGGCGCAGTCACCTATCTGTACGACGACGTTTCGGGCGGGGCCGTGGAAAAGAATATGCGTATCCTGGAAGAAAAGGGCGCCGTCGTCGTTCGGGAAGATTCTCTTTCCGCCGCCCTGTCCGAGTGCGACATTCTCGTGCTCAGTCCCGGGATCCCCATCGATCACACCCTGCCCGTGGCTTTCCGAAAGGCGGGCAAGAGAATTATAGGGGAATCGGAGCTCGGCTGTCTGTTTCTGCGCGCACCCCTCTTTGCGGTGACGGGTACCAACGGCAAGACGACCACCGTCACCATGCTGGACGAAATTTTCCGCGCGGCAGGGGAAAAGAGCGTCGCCTGCGGAAACATCGGGCTTCCGCTCACCGCGTGTGTGGAACAGCTGGACTACGGCGACATCGCCGTGATGGAAGTTTCCTCTTTTCAGCTGGAAACGCTTTCCTCCATCCGCCCGCACGTTGCCATCGTCACCAACATTGCGGCCGATCATCTCAACCGCCATTACAGCATGGAAAATTACATATTCCTCAAATCCAAACTTCTGCGCAATATGCGGGAGAGCGAGTTTGCCGTGCTCAACTACGACGATCCCGCGGTGCGCAAGTTTGCGGACGAGGCGCGGTGCGCCGTCCGCTGGTTTTCGGTGCGCGAGCGGGTGCACGGCGCATTCCTGTTCGAGGGCGGCCTGTACTATGAAAACGAAAAGATCATGGACGCGGCCGACCTTCCGCTGAAAGGGGAGCACAACATAAAAAATGCGCTCGCGGCGCTGTGCGCGGCAAGGCTTGCGGGAATTTCGGGCGAAGCCGTCGCCTCGGCACTCTCGCATATGCAGGGAGTCAGGCACCGCATTCAGACGATCGCGGAGATCGGAGGGGTCACCTACATAGACGATTCCAAGGGAACGAACATAGACGCCGCCCTGACGGCAGTGTCCTGTATGCAGTCGGATACCGTCCTGCTCCTCGGCGGCAAGGACAAGGGCTACGATTACGACGAATTGTTTGTCAAACTGCGCTCGTCGCGCGCGGTGCATTTCGTGCTGTACGGGGAAAACAGGTTCCGCCTGCTCAACAGCGCGGTGCGCGCCAACGAATCGCGCATCTCCCTCTGCGACGATTTCGACACGGCGGTGCGCCTTGCGGCGATGACCGCAAAGCCGGGGCAATGCGTTCTGCTCAGTCCCGCCAGCAGCAGCTTCGACGCCTTTTCGGGGTACGAGGAGAGGGGAGAGCGCTTTGAAAGCATTGTCATGTCCATGAAAGAGAGGAGTGCGGAGTGTGCGTGCTGCGAAGGTTGAGGGGACGCGCCCTGTAAAGCGGACGGGGAATCTCGGCATTCCCATCCTCGCGCTCTTGCTCGCGGCGTTCGGGGTGCTGATGGTGTATTCGGCAAGTTACTATACGGCGGAGCACCAGACGGGCGACGCGTTTTTTTACATGAAAAAACAGCTGATCGGGCTGGTTCTCGGCTGCGCCGCCATGGCGGCGGCGGCAATTTTTCCGTACGGAAAACTCAAAAAGCTCAAATGGCCCGCGCTCATTCTCTCGCTCTTTTTGCTGGCGGCGGTGTTTGTGCCGGGGCTTGGCGTGGAAAATTACGGCGCCACCCGCTGGATCGGGATCGGCCCCGTCACCATTCAGCCGTCGGAGATCGCAAAGTACGGGTTTGTCCTGTTTGCGGCGGCGTATTCGAGCGAAAAGCCGGAACGCCTGCGCACCTTCCGCGGAATGCTCCCCGTTCTGGGCGCGGGCGGGGCGGTGTGCCTTCTCATCATTCTGGAACCGAATATGTCCGTCACCATGTGCACGGGCATGGTCATGCTTGTCATGCTCTTTCTGGGCGGGGTAAAGCTGCGCCACCTCGCCGCCGTGCTCTTGCCCGTCGCGGCGCTCGTTCCCGTGCTCATCCTCATCGAACCCTACCGCCTGCAAAGGCTGAACGCCTTTCTCGATCCGTGGAGCTCGCCGCAGGGGGAGGGGTATCAGCTCATCCAGTCCCTGTACGCGCTGGGCAACGGCGGCTGGCTGGGAACGGGGCTGTTTCGTTCCGTGCAGAAATACAGGTATCTGCCCTTTGCGGAATCGGATTTTATCCTCGCGGTAATCGGTGAAGAGCTCGGTTTTGTGGGGATCCTCCTTCTTTTCTGCGCGTTCGGACTTCTCATCTGGTTCGGGGTGCGCACCGCCGCCCGCAGCCGCGACAGGTTCGGCTTCCTGCTTGCGGGCGGGATCACGGCGGCGATCGCCGTGCAGACGCTGGTCAACGCGCTCGTCGTCAGCGGTTCCATTCCGCCGACGGGGCTTCCGCTCCCGCTCATCAGCGCGGGCAATACTTCCCTCATTTTCACCATGGCGGCGATCGGGGTGCTGTTCAACATTTCCCGCGGCGCGCCGCGCACATAACTTTTTGCCCCGCTTGATGCGGGGCTTTTTTCTGTAACATTTTTCCCTCTTTTTCCGTATTATGGTTTCAGGAAAAGAATTTTTTCCGCAGGGGCAAGGTTTACGGCAAAGGAAGGCGGCTTCGCCGCGAAAGGAGTGAGTTATGGAAAAATATGTCATCGAGGGCGGCGTGCCGCTGTACGGCGAGGTGGAAATTCAGTCCGCAAAAAACGCCGTGCTGCCCCTGCTGGCCGCCGCGGTGCTGACGGAAGGGCGCGTTGTCATTCATAAATGCCCGCGCATCACCGATGTTCTGAACATGGTCCAGATCCTTGAGGAACTTGGATTTGCAACAAGTTTCTTGGGGGGAGATCTCACCATCGACGGCGCGGCGGCGGCAAATCATGAGATCCCGTCGGCGCTCGCCAAGGAACTGCGCTCTTCCGTGTTTATGCTGGGTTCGGTGATCGCGCGGTTCGGCAGGGCCCGCATTGCCTATCCCGGCGGGTGCGACATCGGGCTTCGCCCCATCGATCTGCATCTGAGCGGGCTGCGCCGCCTGGGGGTGCAGATCAACGAGGAGGGCGGCTACATAGACTGCGTCTGTTCCCTCCTGAGGGGTGCGGAGATCGTGCTCGATTGTCCCAGCGTGGGCGCGACGGAAAATATCATGCTCGCGGCGGTGCGCGCGGAAGGGGAAACGCTCATCCGCAATGCCGCGCGCGAGCCTGAGATCGCCGACCTTGCAAACTTTCTCAACCGCATGGGCGCAAGGGTGTACGGGGCGGGGACACCCACCGTCCGCATCGAAGGGGTCCCTTCTCTGCGCGGCGTGGAATATACGCCCATTCCCGACCGCATCGAAGCGGGAACTTTTCTCATCGCCTCCGCCATGTGCGGCGGGGAACTCGTGCTGAAAAATGCGGAAGCGGAGAATCTTACCTCTCTTATACATAAACTTTGCGAAATCAGTTGCAAAATCCATGCCGATAATGGTAAAATAGAGATACAAAGCAGAGGGCGGGTTTCGCCCAAGCTTGTGGAAACCTCTCCCTATCCCGGTTTTCCCACCGATCTGCAGGCGCAGATGATGGCGCTTGCCTGTATCTGCCGCGGTTCCACCGTGGTGGTGGAGAACCTGTTTGAAACGAGATTCAAGCACGTCCCCGAACTCATCCGCATGGGCGCGGACATTACCGTGCGCGGCAGAAGCGCGTTTATCCGCGGCGTGCCGTCCCTGAAAGGGGCGGACGTCTTTGCGGGCGATCTGCGCGGCGGCGCGGCGCTCACGTTGGCGGCGATCTCGGCGGAAGGGCAAAGCTCGGTCTCCGACCTGAGCCACATCGACAGGGGGTATTCCGCTTTTGAATTCAAATTGCGCGCATTGGGTGCGCGCATCCGCCGCGTCCGTATCTGACGCCGCGGCGTTCAACTTACAGAAGAGGAGGAGCTATGCGCAGCAAAAAGGCAGTCATCCTGTATGCGGTCGCCGTCTTCCTGATCGTCTTTCTCATCACCATCAACACCGTTTGCGCCATCACGCAATTCGATGTGTACTACACGGTGGAAAGCGCGGTCATGGAGGAGCGCGCGGAAACGGTTCAGAAAACGCTGGAAAGCAAATACCTTCACAAGAGTTTTTTGTTTTTTGACGAGAACAAGGTCAATGAAGTCGTCGCGCAGGAAAGCGGCGGGTATCTCCAGGTGATGTCCGTGGAAAAAAACTTTCCCAACCGCATCACGGTGCGCGTGCGCGAGCGGATGGAAACTTTTGCCTTCCGCCTGGAAAATTCGGAAAAGTACTACGTCATCGGCGATGACGGGACCATCCTTTCCGTCAGCAACGAAAACAAAAACAACATCGCAGGAAAAAACATAGAGATCCGCGGCATCCCGTTCGGTGCGCAGCAGGAAGTGGGCGACGTGTTTACGGTCGCCTCGGGTTCTGAGGACGCGTACCGGGCGCTGGTCACCATCCTTGCAGAACTTAAATCGCGCGGAATGCAGGGCAATGTCACCGCCATCGACTATGCTACGGTCGGCGGAAGCGACCCCGCCTACAGATACAGCTATTTCTATGTTCACACGGTGGAGGGGGTGCGGTTCTGGATCGTGTCTCCCGAAAAGGACACGCAGAGAAAGATCGTGCAGGTGCTGGACATTTACGCATCTCTCACGGACGCGCAGCGGCTGGACGGATACATTTTCACGGGCAGCGGAAACGCGGAATATTCCACCAACAGGCCGCCCGAACTCGATGAGATCTACCCTGAAACCTGACGTTGCAAAATTATAGCCACGTTCCCCGAAAAAAGTGTTCGGGGAGCGTTTTTTTATTGACAAAAAAGTAAAAGTACTATATAATAGTGTTTGTATAATATTACTGCTTGCAAGCAGGGGAACGGAGAGGAAAATGAGCCGCAAAAGCGCAGCTGTTCTGGACGTGCGTTCAGATGCCGTAACTGTCCTGATCGGGGAGCGCGGCGTAAACAATACCTTTGTATTTCAGGGGATCCATACCCTCCCTTACGACGGGTACGCCGACGCGGAATTTTTCGATACGCAGCAACTGTGCAAGGCGGTGACGGCCTGTCTGGAAGAGGCGGAACGCAGCTACGGCGAGCGCATCCGCGAGATCTTTGTCGGTGTCCCCGGCGAGTTTCTGCGCGTGGTGACAAAGCGCTGTTTTATGAGCTTTCAGAGCAAGCGCCGCGTCAATGCGTACGATCTCAACTCCCTGTTCGACCAGGGGACGCAGCAGGAACAGGGCTTCGAGCTCATCCGCCGCAGCGCCGTCTGCTATATCACGTCGGACAACCGCCGCACCATCGACCCGATCGGCATGGTCAGCGACTCTCTCGAAGGGTATCTCTCCTATTTTTATGCGGATCTGCGCTATGAGGAGCTGTTTATCAACACGCTCACGGCGTACGGGATCCGGAAAGTGGAGTTTTTGCCCGTATCCCTTGCCGAGGCATTATACCTTATTTCTTCCGAAGTGCGGGACGAATATGCCGTCCTGCTCGACATCGGCAAGCTTTCCATGACCTTCAGCGTCGTGTGCGGCAACGGGATCGTGTACCAGAACGCCTGTTCTCTGGGCGGGGGTCACGTGACGGCGCAGCTGTATACGGACGGGGATCCTGCTCAGCTTCCCTTCGACGTTGCGGAAGCCATGATCGGCAAGATCAATCTTTCCGCCAAGGATACGCCGGGCGCGGTCATCGAATATGTAGACAAAATGCAGTCGTATTCTCTGCCCATTCAGTTTCTGAAAGAGCGGGTGCGCGAGGGGCTGGATCTCCTGTGCGAGCGCATCAGCGGTTTTTTGGAAAATTACGGGGACAAGAGCATCGATTATAAACCCATTCTGCTGACAGGGGGCGGCATAACGGGGATCAGGGGCGCGCGGGAACATCTTTCCAACCGTCTCAACAAAGTGGTGGAGATCATCGCACCCAAGCTCCCGTATTATAACAAGGCGGCACAAAGCTCTCTCCTGAGCTTATTGAATATGGCGCTTGAAACAAAGCGTTCAAAAGGATTTTTCTACAAGTTATTTAACGGAATCGGAGGTTAAAAACCATGTTCAACAGTTTGGATAGTCTGTCCGGTGTGGCAAGAATCAAGGTGATCGGCGTAGGCGGCGCGGGAAACAATGCCGTCAACCGCATGATCGAAGCGGGGATCCAGAGCGCAAGCTATGTTGCGGTCAACACGGACAAGCAGATCCTGCTCTTATCCAAAGCGGAAAACAAGATCCAGATCGGTTCTGCGCTGACGAAGGGGCTCGGCGCAGGCGCTGAACCCGAAGTGGGCAGAGCAGCGGCCGAAGAAAGTAAAGAAGTGCTTACGGAAGCGGTGAAAGATACCGACCTCCTCTTTATCACGGCAGGCATGGGTGGCGGCACAGGTACGGGGGCAGCTCCCGTCATCGCCAAGATCGCGCGCGATCTGAAGATCCTTACCATTGCCATCGTCACCGAACCTTTCAGTTTTGAAGGCAAAAAGCGCATGGACAATACGGCAAAGGGGTTGGAAAACCTCAAAAAGTATGTCGATACGCTCATTATCATCCCGAATGACAAGATCACCTGCGTCGTTCCCAAAAATACGCCGATGGTAGAAGCTCTCCGCGTTGCGGACGAGATCCTCAAACAGGGTATCCGCGGCATTGCCGATCTCATCGTCAATCCCGCGCTCATCAACCTCGACTTTGCGGACGTGCGCACCATCCTGAAAGACCAGGGTCTCGCGCACATGGGCGTCGGCGTTGCGAAGGGTGAAAACAGGATCGTCGAGGCGGTGCGCCTTGCGGTCAACTGCCCGCTGCTCACCACGACCATCGAGGGCGCAAAGGGCGTCATCCTCAACATTGTCGGCGGCAACGATCTGACCATGGACGAAGTGCAGACGGCGGCTACCCTCGTGCAGAGCGTGGTCGACTACTCCGCAAACATCATTTTCGGCGCCTGCATCGACAGCAATATCAACGACGAGGTGGAAGTCACCGTCATTGCGACGGGCTTCCCGAACATCGAAAATATGTACAACCCCAAGGACGAGCGCAACGCAAACAGCCGCAACTTCTTTGTCAACCGCGGCCTGCCCGAACGCAATCCCGAAGAGGGGGCTTCCCAGCCTGCGCCTTCTCCTTCCTATGTGCGTACACCGATGAACAACACCTATGCGGGCCAGCAGCCTCCCGTGTATCGTCAGCCTCATCAGCAGGTTCCGCCTACACAGTACGCACAGCCGCAGCAGGCTCCCCAGCAGCCTCAACAGGCGCCGCAGTATGCTCAGCCTCAGCAGCAATACGCGCAGCCTCAGCAGGCACAATATGCGCAGCCGCAGTATGCTCAGCCTCAACAGCAGCAGTACGCGCAGCCTCAGCAGCCGCAATATGCACAGCCGCAGCAGGCTCCCCAGCAGTATGCGCAGCCCCGCCCGCAGGCGCCTGCCCAGCACGCGCAGCCCCAGCAGCCCCAGGGCGAAGGGGATAAGGAACTTCCCACGTTTGTCCAGCGTCTGTTCCGCAGAAAGTAAAATGACCGATCGGATGCGGTAATTCTCTTGCCGCGTATCCTTTTTAGCTGAATCGTTAACTGTACAAATTCCCGTTTTTTTAAACAAAAAGCGGGAATTTGTTTGTTATAATATATTAAATTATTGCATAAACAGTGTCTGCTTTTTGTATAAATATTACAAAAGTTCAATCAATTCAAAGAAAAACCAAACGCGTTTTGTCTGCATTTCAGTGCAAGAAGGCTGGATTTTTTGCATATTGCAGGAGGCTTGCGGAAGAGGAAAAGAGGTAGAATTTTTAACTGATTGATTGCTCAGACAGGGCTTTGCGGCAAAAAAGGGCGGGAAAAAGCACAACACAAACAAGCGGTCTGTCTATTAAGTAAAACCCTTTTGTGAAATTTTTGTAAAGGGGTTTCTTTTTCGGCAAAAATGTGTTATACTAAATCAATAGCTTTTTTCAAAAAAGGTATGCGGAAAAAGCCGAGGGTGAAAACGATGGCGGAAATGACCGAGCGTGAGATGCGCAATTTTATCAACAGCCGCAAGAGGCCGGATAAGCAGTTTTTTCTTGATCTGCTGGATGAAGAAAAACAGCGGGCGTACGAGGAACTGCACGTCCGTGTTGTGATGACGCTTTTAAAGGCGGGGACCATCAACAAGCTGAAACTGAAGATCAGGGAAGCGCAGGAGCAGATCCGTGCCATGCGTGAGGAAGAATTTTCCGCGGAAAATTACCGTACGATCATCGCGCTGAACGCGCAGATCCGCGGCTGGCGTCAGGAGATAGAAGGGTACAAATGCTTCTTTGTCGAGCCGTACTTTGCGCGCATGGACCTTGTGGACGACAAGGAAGGCTACAACAGCTACTATATCGGAAAACACGGGGATCTCGATCTGGAAATCGTCGACTGGCGCGCGCCGCTCGCGAGGAAATATTATCAGAAGAGCCAGATCGTCTTTTCCATCAACGAATACAATTATAAGCAGATCCTGCGCCGCGCCCTGCGCACGGCAAACGGCAGATTTCTCGATTATAAAAACGAATATCTCAGCTTGCGCGACTATCTCACCAAGGAGGAGATCGCGGGCAGGGACGAGGAGATCATTTTCGATCCCTATCTCAAAGAGATTCTGCGCGCCCGCAAGGAGCAGTCGGAGATCTCGGACATCATCGAAACCATTCAGGAAAAGCAGTACGAGATCATCACCCGTCCCGAAAGGGAGAGCTTTGTCTTGCAAGGCTGCGCGGGCAGCGGCAAGACGATGATCCTTTTGCATCGGCTGAGTTTTCTCATGTACAACGACGAGAGGCTCCGCCCTTCGGACGTGTTGGTCATCACGCCCAGCGATTCTTTCAATGCCTTTATCGACGAACTTTCGCAGGTTCTGGAACTGGAAAAGGTCAAGACGCGCCGCATCGACGAATATTTTCAGGCGCTCCTGAAAAATGAAGGAGTGGACGTATCCGACAAGATCGACTATTCCGTGCAGGCGCCGTCCGATTATCTCGCGTACATTTATTCCGAGCGATTTTATACAGATCTGCAGAGCCGTCTGCACAAGATCTATGAAGGCATCCTCGGGATGTTTCTGAGCGACGAATGCCGCCCGTTTATCCGCGCATCGGCGGAGAATTGCCGCGCCCAGCTGAACGCGTTCGACGTCATCAAAAACGCAAGCGTCCGCATCCGCCGCGCCGTACTCGGGGAGATCAAGGAAAAGGCGGAGGGAGGGCTGTATTACACCAAGCCTTTCCGCGAACTGATGAACGAAGTGACCGCGGTGGAGGAGTTTTTCAGCCGCGATCTCAACAGCGAGAAGATCGGCAACATCAGCTTTTTCTACAATCGGATGATCTCTTTTTACAGGGCGGGTTCGCTCATCAGCCGAGCGCACGCCAAAATCACGGCAAACGCGCTGTCCGATCTTTCCCAGCTGAAAGAGACCATCCGCAAGGAGATCGTCGATCTGCGCCGCTACAAGATCAACCGCGGCGGGGTGGAAGTGGAAACGTATGCGGAGCGAATTGCGCGCCGCGGGGAACTTCTGGAAGAGATCGATACCGTTATCCGCTGCGTGGAGGAGATCGCGGAAAACTTTGATAACTTCTGCGAACTGTTTGAAACGCTCAAGGGCAACGATTGGTTCGTATGTATCGGAAAATGTGTGACACACATCGAGCTTGCGCGCCTGTTTTATAAAGAGATCGTCCGCAAGGTCAAAGACAAATATTCCATCGGGAAGGGGCTTTTGCGCAGCGATCCGTATGTGCTCTGTCTGATTTTTGCGCTGCTCGGAAGGCGGCTTCAGCCGCGTTACGCCCTCGTCTTTATCGACGAGGGGCAGGATCTTTCCGCCAACGAATACAAACTTCTGCGCTTTTTCAATCCGGACGCCGCTTTCAATGTGTACGGAGATCTCGCGCAGAACATCACGGGTTACCGCGGCCTGACCGACTGGTCTGCCGTCGGGGCGGAATGCAGGTACGAGCTTTCGCAGAACTACCGCAATACCAACCAGATCGTCGAATATGTTGCCGAACGTCTCAACATCGATATGCAGCCCATCGGGTTTGACGGGCCGCATGTGCAGACGGTCACGGTCCGCGGGATCTGCGCCTTTTTCCGCGAAAAAAAGGGGCTGAAAGCTATCATCGTTTCCGAAAACGAAATGGAGTTTTTCCGCAGAAAAAGCTACAACATTCCGGGCGTATCGGGGCGCATTTCCAAAAACAGGATCAACCTGATGACGGTGTACGAGTCCAAGGGGCTGGAATTTACCTGCGTCGTCGTCTCGGACAAAAATATGACCGTCAACGAAAAATACATCGCCTATACGAGGGCGCTGAAGGAGCTTGCCATCGTCGACGACGCGGCAGATCAGAGAGATGATCAATAATTTTTTACTGGATGCGGACGAGACCATTCTCGATTTCGTGCGCTCCTCGCGGGAAAGTTTTTTTATCGCCATGCAGCAACTGGGCCTGTTGCTCGGGGAAAACGAATTTCTTCAATTTAAGGCCATCAACGACGGCCTGTGGCGGGAATACGAGCAGGGTACGGTCACCAAGCCGCAGCTCATGAAAGAGCGCTTTGCAAGGCTTTTTGCGGCGCTCGGCGTGGGTGCGGATGCGGTGCAGGCGAACACGCTCTATTTCACCACCCTTTGCGGCAGGGGGTATCTCCTCCCCGGGGCGGAGGATTTTCTGCGCTCTTTAAAGGCGTGCGGCAAGATCTTTCTCATCACCAACGGCACGCCCGCGGCGCAGTACGGCAGACTGCGTTCTCTCGGCCTGGAACACTTCTTTGACGGGATCTTTATTTCCGATGAGATCGGCTTTTCCAAGCCGGACGCGCGTTTTTTTGCGTATGTGCTCGACAAGGCGGGCTTGCAAAGCGGGGAGTGTGCCGTCATCGGCGATTCCCTCACGTCGGACATCCGCGGGGCAAACAACGCGGGGATCCTGAGTATCTGGTACAACGCGAAAGGGAAAATTGCGGAGGGTGCGCACCCCGATCATACTGCCCGCAGTTATGCAAAGATTCTGGAAATTGTCCGCTCTCTCGGAAACGAATGAGTGGGAAAAGACAAAAATTCCAATATTTCTCTGTTTGCGCCCCTTATTATATAAAAATTTTCACAGGAAACTGAAATACTGTTGCATTTGCAACAGTATTTTCCGCAAATCAATGATACAATATTGGCGAAACAAAGGGGAGGAAACTTCCCGTAAATTAAAGAGAGGTTAACGATTATGAAAAGATGTGCTGTATGCGGCGAAATCGTAGATGATTCTGTTACCGTTTGCCCTGTCTGCAAGGCGACGAAATTTGTTCCCATCGAGGAAAATGCTGAACTGAAGTTTGCCTGCGTTCACGAAGTAGGCGTTGCAAAGGGCCTGGACGAGGAAGTCGTTTCCGGTCTGCGCGCAAACTTTGAAGGGGAATGCACGGAAGTCGGTATGTATCTCGCTATGGCGCGCGTTGCCGAGCGTGAAGGATATCCCGAAGTGGCGGAAGCTTACAAGCGCTATGCTTATGAAGAAGCAGAGCACGCATCCAAGTTTGCGGAACTGCTCGGTGAGTGCATCACCACTTCCACCAAGAAGAACCTCGAGCTTCGCGTTGCTGCGGAGACGGGTGCCTGCGAGGGCAAGCTTGCCATTGCAAAGCGCGCTAAGGAACTCGGCTATGACGCCATTCACGACACCGTTCACGAAATGGCAAAGGACGAGGCTCGCCACGGCGCCGGCTTCAACGGCCTTCTGAAGAGATACTTCAACAAGTAATAACTCTTGTATAGCAAAGATGAGTATGCTGTTTTCAGACAGCATACTCATCTTTTACTTTTTAAGCGCGGCGCAAAAGCCGCGCTTTTCTTTTATAAAAATCGGTTTGCTTTCATATGTGCGGCCTGTCCCGAATACAATACAAAAAGGGGATACGCAGAAATTATTTTTGCAAAAAGAGGTAAACTAAATTGAAAGCAAGCATCAGGATCGCACTTTTCACAAACGGATTTCTGGCTCTCGTCCTGCTCTTTGTGGGGGCGATCTGCTTTGTTCCGTACGGGGTGGCAACGTCGGCAAAACTCAGCGACCGCGTCTATTACAGCGGCAATGCGGACAGCCGTTACGTGTCGCTCATGTTCAACGTCTACTGGGGAACGGAGTACATCCCGAGCATTTTGGATACCCTGGACGAGTACGAAGTGAAGGCGACGTTTTTTATCGGCGGAAGCTGGGCGGACGACAATGCGCAGGTCCTGAAAGAGATCGCCCGGCGCGGGCACGAGCTGGGCAATCACGGCTATTTTCACAAAGATCAGAGCAAGCTTTCAGAGGTGGAAAACGCCTCTGAGATCGACGTATGCGGCAGACTTGTAAAACAGCTTACGGGCGTCTCTCCCGCGCTTTTTGCGCCCCCTTCCGGGGCGTACGGAGAGGCTGCCGTAAATGCCGCGCAATCTCTCGGATACAAGGTGATCTTGTGGTCGAAGGATACGATCGACTGGCGCGATCACGATCAGTCGATCATCTACAGGCGTGCGACGCAGAACGTGAAAGGGGGCGATCTCATCCTTGCGCACCCCACGGAAGAGACGGCCGCGGCGCTCCCGTCCGTCCTGCGCTATTACCGCGACAACAACTGGCAGCAGGTGACGGTGAGTGAAAATATTTCGGGCATAGAAAAGGTATAAAATCTTTGCAGGCGCTTGCGTTCGGGCGGTTTTCATGGTATGATAAAGGGCGAAAATACATACGGAGGAAATTATGGTCATAACAAAGCAATTTCCGGGCGGACTGCGTCTGGTCGTCAACAAAATGGAAGGGCTGTACTCGGTCAGCATGGGGATCCTCGTGGGGACGGGCTCCTGTTTTGAGAGTGCGGAGGAAAACGGCATTTCGCACTTCATCGAGCACATGATGTTCAAGGGGACTCACAAGCGTACGGCCTTTGAAATTTCAGACGCGATGGACAGGATCGGGGCGCAGGTCAATGCCTTTACGTCCAAGGACATTACCTGCTACTACGCAAAGTCCACGTACGACCATGCGGAGGAAGCTTTTGAGATCCTCGCCGATTTTTTCAGCGATTCCGTCTTTCCCGAAGAGGAAATGGTGCGTGAAAAAGGGGTCGTCTGCGAAGAGATCGCCATGTCGGAGGACACGCCCGACGACCTGTGCAGGGACGTGCTCGCGCAGGCGTTTTACGGGGACGAGGGGTACGGCAGAACCATCCTCGGCCCGGCGAAAAACGTGCGTTCCTTCACGCGGGAGGACTTGAAAAAATACATCGAAGAGCGCTACAATCCGCAGAACGTCGTGGTCAGCTTTGCGGGGAACATCGGCATGGAAGAGGCGGTCGCGCTGGTGGAAAAATATCTTTCGTCCGCGCTGATCGGCAGACCTTTTCAGAAGAGAGAGAAAAAACTTGCTTTTGCGGAAAGCAGTCTTTACAAGTACAAGGATATCGAGCAAGTGCATATTGCCTTCGGTTATCCTTCCCTTCCCAGAGAGGACAAACTGATGGACGCATCCGTGCTTGTCAACAACATTCTCGGCGGGGGAATGAGTTCCCGCCTGTTCCAGACGGTGCGCGAAAAGATGGGGCTTGCCTATACCGTTTACTCTTATATCTCCTCTTACACGGAAGGTTCTATTCTGTATATCTACGCGGGGATCAACCCTGCCAACGTCGGGAAAGCGCAGGAAGCCATCTTCAAAGCGGTAGAGGATTTCCGCCGCGACAAGTTTACAAAAGAGGAATTCCTCCGCGAAAAAGAGCAGCTGAAATCCTCGCTGATCTTCTCGCAGGAAAGCACGATCGCGCAGATGACGTCCTGTGCAAAGCAGATGCTTTACAAGAACGAAGTCATCGATTTTTCCAAGCGGATCAAGGAGATCGAGGACATCACGATGGAGGGTTGCGTGCAGGCTTTGGAGCTGAATTACCACACGCAGCACCTTGCGGCGGCCGCCGTAGGAAAGATCAAAAAGCCTCTCGTCATTCGCTGATTTTTTCCGCCGCAGCAATGCGGCGGAATGTTTTTACTTAAAATAAGCAATAAAATTTACATTTACAGAGTACTATGTCAGACATAATTCACGGATTTCAGCCTGTTTACGATGCGAACAGCGAGGTGCTCATCCTGGGCAGTTTCCCGTCGGTAAAGAGCAGGCAGACAGATTTTTATTACGGCAACCGCCAGAACAGATTCTGGAAAATGCTGTTCGGATTTTTCGGGGAAGAGCGAAAAGAGGAGGTCGCGGCAAAGAAAGAGTTTCTCCTGCGCCGCCATGTGGCGCTCTGGGACGTCGTCATGTCCTGCGAGATCAAAGGCTCGTCGGACGCGTCCATCAAAAATTATACGGTGGCGGACGTTCCCGCTCTTCTTGCAAAGACAAAGATCCGCCTTGTCCTTCTCAACGGGACAACGGCGTTCAAAATTTTTGAAAGGGCGTTTCCGCATTTTCCCGTGCCTTATGCGCTCATGCCGTCCACAAGTCCCGCCAACGTCCGTTATGACGAGGACGCCTGGATCGCCGCACTCACGGCTGCCTTTGCGCACGGCTGATTTTTCCCGAACGGTAAAAATCGGACTATTTCAATACTACATATTTTGAAAGAGGAAAAGATGAATTACGAAGAAGTGCTCACACAGCTGAAAGCATGGAACGATGAAACATTCCGCCGCTTTAACGAGCGCATTGCCAATGTAGAGGAAGGGACGAGCCTGGGGGTGCGCATTCCCGTGTTGCGTTCGTATGCCCGCATGCTTGTCAAAAGGGAGGATTTTTCCTGGGAGGCGTTGGATTCTTTCCCGAATACATACTTGGAAATTCGGATGCTCAAATGCCTTTGCACGGGGTATGCAAAGCTTTCTTTTGAACAGCTGAAAGAGAGGATCAGAAAGTGTATTCCCGTGATAGACGGCTGGGCTGTTTGCGACGTGTTCTGTTCGACGCTGAAGGAGATCAGAAAGCACAGGGAAGAGTATCTCGGCGAGCTGAAAAATTTTATCGGGGAAGGCAAGGAATTTTCCCAGCGTTTTGCGTATGTGCTGATGCTGGGCTGTTACATGGAAAGGGAGTATCTTCCCTTTGTCTTTGAAATGCTGGATGCGGCGCAGGCGCAGTATTATTATACGATGATGGGCGCGGCATGGCTGCTTGCCGAAGTGCTCGTGCGCTTTTATGCGGAAGGGGTAACCTATCTTCAGGAGGGGAAGTTGGCGGACGCGGCCAAGAATAAGGCGATCGTCAAGGCGTGCGAAAGTTTCCGCGTGGACGCCGCGCAAAAAAAATTTTTAAAATCTTTGAAAAAGTGATGAAAAAGTAAAAAAAGTATGATACAATAATCGTAACGCTTAAAACAGCGATTGCTATTACGGAGTTGTTATGGACATTTTAAAAAAGTTGACGGAAGAATTTCCTTCCATCAGACAAGACAAAGCTCAGAACATTATCAATCTTATTGACGAGGGGAACACCATTCCTTTCATTGCCCGTTACCGCAAGGAAATGACGGGCAGCTGCGACGACCAGGTACTGCGCGAATTCAACGACAGGCTGACGTACCTGCGCAACCTCGAAAAGAGGAAGGAAGAGGTCACCAAGTCCATCACGGAACAGGGGAAAATGACGGACGAGATCGCCAAGGCATTGGATGCGGCGCTCACGCTTACCGAGGTGGAGGACATTTACCGTCCGTACAAACAGAAGAAAAAGACGCGCGCCAGCATCGCCATCGAACGCGGATTGCAGCCGCTTGCAGATTTTATCCTTGCACAGGATAAGAATGCGGACGTCATGGCGGAGGCGCAGAAATATATCGACGAGGAAAAGGGCGTTGCCACGGCGGAGGACGCCATTGCGGGCGCCAAGGACATCATTGCGGAAATTGTTTCCGACGATGCAAACGTGCGCAAAAAGCTGAGAAACCTCTTCATGAAAAACGGCGAGATCGAAACCCGCCTTGTCAATGCGGACAAGGACGAAGCAAAGGTTTACGAAATGTACGCCGATTATTCGGAAAACATCGCGGAGATCAAGAGCCACCGCGTTCTTGCTGTCAACCGCGGCGAAAAGGAAGGCTTCCTGAAAGTCAGGATCTGCTTCAACGACGAGATCGCCAAGCGCATTGCGGGGGCAGGATATCTGAAGGACGGCGGTTATTCCACACAGCTCGTCAAGGAAGCGGTGGAGGACAGTTACGACCGCCTCATTTTCCCGTCCATCGAGCGCGAGATCCGCGCGTCGCTCACGGAAGCCGCCAGCGAACAGGCGATCAAAATGTTTGAAGTCAACCTCAAACCTTTGCTCATGCAGCCGCCTGTCAAGGACAAGATCACGCTGGGCCTGGATCCCGCTTACCGTACTGGCTGCAAGATCGCCGTCGTGGACGGCACGGGCAAGGTTCTGGACAAGACGGTCGTCTATCCCACGCCCGGCCCCAAGCAGAACATCGAAGCGGCCAAAAAGGTGCTCAAACAGCTGATCGAAAAGTATAACGTAGACATCATTTCTATCGGAAACGGCACGGCCTCCAAGGAAAGCGAGATCTTCGTTGCCGAGCTCATCAAGGAGATCAAGGAGGAGACGGGCAGGGACGTCGCTTACGTCGTCGTGTCCGAAGCGGGTGCTTCCGTGTACTCGGCAAGCCCTCTCGGGGCGGAGGAATTCCCCGATTTCGACGTCGCCGAACGCAGCGCCGTGTCCATTGCGCGCCGCCTGCAGGATCCGCTGGCAGAGCTCATCAAGATCGATCCCAAGTCCATCGGCGTCGGACAGTATCAGCACGATATGGATAAAAAGAGGCTGGACAGCGTGCTTTCTGGCGTTCTGGAAGATTGCGTCAACAGCGTCGGCGTCGATCTGAACACGGCAAGCGTTTCTCTGCTCAAATACGTGGCGGGGCTCAACGCGGGCATTGCAAAAAATATCGTTTCCTATCGCGAGCAGAACGGAAAATTTGTTTCCCGCAAGGACATTTTAAAAGTCCCCAAGCTGGGCGAAAAGGCGTTTACGCAGTGTGCGGGCTTCCTGCGCATTACGGACGGTTCTAACATTCTGGACAATACGGCGGTCCACCCCGAATCGTATGCGGCAGCGGAAAAGCTTCTCAAGCTGTTCGGCTATACGGCGGAGGACGTCAAGGCGGGCAAGATCTCCGATCTCCCCGCAAAAGTCAAGGAATACGGCGCGGAAAAAGCCGCCAAGGAAGTGGGGCTGGACGTTCCCACCATGCAGGACATCGTCTCCGAGATCATCAAACCGGGCAGAGATATCCGCGATTCCCTTCCCAAGCCCGTGCTGCGCAAGGACATCATGGACATAAATGATCTTGCTCCCGGCATGGAACTGATCGGAACGGTGCGCAACGTCGTCGATTTCGGCGCTTTTGTCGATATCGGCGTGCATCAGGACGGACTTGTCCACATTTCCGAGATCACGGACAGATACATCAAACATCCTTCGGACGTTCTGGAGGTGGGGCAGACGGTCACCGTCTGGGTCAAGGACGTGGACGTCAAGAAAAACCGCATCGGGCTCACCATGAAAAATCCTGCGGCCAAAAAGAAAACTGCGGCAAAAGCGCAGTAATATATTGACAAAGAACAACAAGTTTAGTAAAATAGTTTCATAACGCAGGAGGATAACAGAATGTTTGAAAAAGTGCGCGCGATGCTCGCAAAACAGCTCAATCTTTCCCCCGACAAGATCACGATGGAGAGCGACGTGGTAAAAGATCTGGGGGCCGACTCGCTGGACGTGGTGGAATTGCTCATTTCGCTGGAAGATGATTACGGCATTTCCATTCCCGAAGACGATATCGTCAACGTCAAGACGGTGAAGGACATCGTCGAGATGATCGAAAAGCTGAACAAGTAAAACATTGCATGATATGCACACCGATGCGCCGCATCGGTGTGCATATTTTTTAACAAATATTCGACGGAAGAGTGGGCAGAAGAAAGGAAACGACAAAGACATTGGCAGCAGGAGTAATGAGAATTGAATGATCATAGAATAACAAAGTATGTCTCTCAATTACTGCAAGGAGGGAAGAGGAAAGACCGATAGAACATGCCGCATATGCCGACTTGTCTGAAAAATGGGTGTCTGCATATGCGCTGAAAAAAGGCGATATAGTCTTGCTATCCGATGGTAGGTATGGTATAATAGAGAAAACAGAAACAGTTTCTCTCTCTGCTCCTGAAACCACCTATAATTTAGAGGTCGAAGACTTCCATACTTATTTCGTCGGCGAAAATCCCGTTTGCGTTCATAATGCTGGCTGTTCTTTAACTAATAAGCAAATGAATGCTTTAAAAAAGGAAGTTTTAAAAGGAAATGACATTAATGTAAAATCAAAAGATCAAGCCCTTGAGTTTATAAATAAAAAATTTCCAAATTTTCAACAAGAAGTCGCAGGAGCGAGAAGTTCACAAGGTTGGCATTTTGATTGTCATCCTATTAATGGTAGTATAAATAGTATTGAGCATATTAATTTATATAGTAAAACTTTGAATTTTAGAGTACATATAACTTGGCAATAAAAAGTGGAGGTTTTAATGAACAAGATAATTGTAAGAAAAGATATTTTAGGTGCTAGTTATAGATGTGTTGGTTCTTCATTTATTAATCTTACAGGCGGGGTTAAATTTAGAACAATTAAAAATCTACTAGAAAATTTTAAATTTAACTTTTTAATGAAAAGTTTGTTTGATGAGGAATTTGATAATGAAGATTTGTCTAAATCAAGTTTATATCAATCTTATTCAGAATTAATAAAAGAAAAGGAAGAAGGAGATAGAAGGTGTAAAAAAAATGAAAAATTTGTTGAAATGTACAAGATAAATGAAGAATTCGCGTTGAGTATTGATAATAATATTTATCTTTATCATTTAATTTCTAAAAAGGAAGTTTATACAAAACTTGTGCCGTGGTATTATTCGGACAGCAAAATGTATTTTGGAGATTGCTGGGGGGAAGTGGATGAAGAGATAGTTCAAAACATACAAAAGTTATCAGTCATTCAGTTTTTACAGAGGTATAAAGGATATATTGGATATTGAAATTAGGAAGTTTTATTAAAACTTATTTTTAGAAAAAATGATTTCAACAATAGTCAAGATAAGAAGGTGCAAGAGTTGTCTTGCACCTTCTTATCTTGGCGCGATTAGTAGATTATAATATAATTTCGTTGTATTGATGGAACGCTGATAAAGACGGAAGTGGGCTATAAAGCGATTGAGTAAATCGAGTCAGGGACAGAGTGCTCGCCTACGACGAAGAAAGCGGCGAAAAAGCATACAAACCCGTATTACAGTTGTTCCGCAATACGACGAAAGAGTGGAAATTATTGTATAGATAAAATTAAAAAGGCTCTTTACTAAAAAAATAGTTTGCTTTTTGGGATTAAAAATATTATGTCATGTTTTTTAATAAGATTGGACAAAAAAACAGGCGCGGCAATTTGCCGCGCCTGTCTGTGTTTACGTTTGATCTCAGTACATGCCGCCCATGCCGCCTGCTGCGGGAGCTGCGGGCTCGGGTGCGGGGATGTCCGTCACAACGCTTTCCGTCGTCAGCAGGGTAGCTGCCACGGAAGCGGCGTTCTGCAAAACGCTGCGGGAGACCTTCGTCGGGTCGATGATGCCGCTTTCCACCATGTCGGTGTACTCGTTTTTCAGAGCATCGAAGCCGAAGTTAGGCTTCTTGGAGGACATGATCTTCTCCACGATGACGGAGCCGTCCAGACCTGCGTTCTTTGCGATCTGGCGGATAGGTTCCTCGATGGCTTTGAGGATGATCTGAGCGCCCGTCTTTTCGTCGCCTTCCAGCGAATTGATGAGCTTCTTCAGAGCTGCGGAAGTGGAGAGGAGAGCCACGCCGCCGCCGGGAACGATGCCTTCTTCCACGGCTGCACGGGTCGCTGCAAGCGCGTCCTCGATGCGCAGTTTCTTTTCTTTCATTTCCACTTCGGTCGCCGCGCCGACGTTGATGACGGCTACGCCGCCTGCGAGTTTTGCAAGGCGTTCCTGCAATTTTTCCCTGTCATAGTCGGAAGTGGTCTCCGCGATCTGCGCCTTGATGGCAGAAACGCGCGCTTTGATCTGTTCGGGATCGCCTGCGCCGGAAACGATGGTGGTGTTGTCTTTGTCAACTTTCACCTGGTTGGCTCTGCCGAGCATATCCGTCGTGACGTCCTTGAACTCGTAGCCGAGGTCGGAGGAAATGACGGTGCCGCCCGTGAGGATGGCGATGTCTTCCAGCATAGCCTTTCTCCTGTCGCCGAAGCCGGGTGCCTTGACTGCAACGCAGTTGAACACGCCCTTGAGCTTGTTGACGATGAGTGCGGCAAGCGCGTCGCCTTCGACGTCCTCAGCGATGATCAGAAGCCTTGCGCCCTGCTGAGCGAGGGGTTCGATGACGGGCAGGATCTCCTGGAGATTGGAGATCTTCTTATCTGTGATGAGGATGTAAGGGGTGTCGAGCACGGCTTCCATCTTGTCGGTGTTGGTGACCATGTAAGCGGAAGCATAGCCGCGGTCGAACTGCATCCCTTCGACGGTGGTGAGTTCGGTGTTCATGGTCTTGCCTTCTTCCACGGTGATCACGCCGTCTTTGCCGACTTTCTCCATGGCATCGGAGATGAGTGTGCCGACTGTTTCGTCGCCTGCGGAAATGGAAGCGACCTGCGCGATCGCCTTTTTGCTGTCAACGACTTTGGAGATCTTTTTGATCTCGGCAACGGCGGTGTCGACCGCCTTGTCGATGCCGCGGCGCAGGATGATGGGGTTGGCGCCCGCAGCGAGGTTTTTCAGCCCTTCGCGGATGATCGCCTGAGCCAGCACGACAGCTGTGGTGGTGCCGTCGCCCGCCACGTCGTTCGTCTTTGTGGAGACTTCTTTGACGAGCTGAGCGCCCATGTTTTCAAACGGATCTTCCAGCTCGATCTCTTTTGCGATGGTCACGCCGTCGTTGGTGATGAGCGGTGCGCCGAATTTTTTATCGAGAACCACGTTGCGTCCCTTGGGGCCGAGCGTGATTTTAACGGTATCTGCAAGAATATTAACGCCTTTTTCCAAAGCCTTTCTGGCTTCGTCGCCGTATTTGATCTGTTTAGCCATGTTTATTTCCTCCTGAAATTCAAACTTTATTCAACGATCGCGAGAATGTCGCTCTGGCGGATGATGGTGAATTCCTTTCCGTCCACCTTGAATTCGCTTCCCGAATACTTGGAGAAGAGGATGACGTCGCCCACTTTGACGACCATCTTCACTTCCTTGCCGTCCACGTTTCCGCCGGGGCCTACGGCAACCACGCGCGCGGTCTGCGGCTTTTCCTGTGCGGAAGAGGGAAGGATGAACCCGCTCTTCGTCTTTTCTTCCGTCTGAACGCTCTCAACAACAACTTTATCGAATAAAGGTTTGATGTTCATATGTTACGCCTCCATTTTGATTTCTGATTTGTTTAGCACTTTCAACACCTGAGTGCTAATTTACTATATATTATATTCATTTCCATATAAATGTCAAACGTTTGAAAGGCAAAAATAGAAAATTTTAGCACTTTTCTTAAAAGAGTGCTAAAACAAGGAAAGGGGGAATATTTTCGGGCGGCGCTTGCAATTTATTTCGGGATATGGTACAATAAAACAAATACGAAAGAGGGTGCAGAGTATGGATAAATGGGATAGACGTTTTATGGAACTCACCGAGACGGTTGCAGGCTGGTCGAGCTGTTTTCAGGAAAACAGGCACGTCGGGGCGGTGATCGTGCTCGGCAAGCGCGTGATGACGACGGGGTACAACGGCGCGCCTGCGGGCATTACCAGCTGTGTGGAAAAGGGGGAGTGCCTCCGCCGCAAGCTGAACGTTCCCAGCGGCACGCGGCAGGAACTCTGCTACGCCGTTCACGCCGAGCAGAACGCCATCATTCAGGCGGCGCGTCTCGGCATCAAAATTGAGGGGGCAACGCTGTATTGCACCCATCAGCCCTGCGTGATCTGCGCCAAAATGATCATCAATGCGGGCATTTCCCGCGTGGTGTACAAAGAGGGCTATCCCGACGAATTTTCTCTGCAGCTGTTTGCCGAGGCAAACGTACTCATTCAAAAATACGAAGATCTGGAAAAGGAGTAAATAAACATGAATCCTGTCGTTACATTCACGATGGAAAACGGGGGCGTCATCACGGCGGAACTGTATCCCGAAAAGGCGCCCAACACCGTCAACAATTTTATTTCGCTCATCAAACACCATTTTTACGACGGACTGACCTTTCACCGCGTCATCGAAGGGTTTATGATCCAGGGCGGGGACCCCGCGGGCAACGGTACGGGCGGCCCGGGGTATACCATCAAGGGAGAATTCCGCATGAATGGTTTTGCGCAAAACGACATCAAGCATTCGAGAGGCGTGCTCTCCATGGCCCGCTCGATGATGCCGGACAGCGCGGGCTCGCAGTTTTTCATCATGCACGAAAACGCGTCCCATCTGGACGGGCAGTATGCCGCGTTCGGCAAGGTGACGGAGGGGATGGAGACGGTGGACGCCATCGCATCCACGCCCACGGATATGCGCGATAAACCGCTGCAGCCGCAGACGATCGCCACCGTCACGGTGGATACCTTCGGGGTGGAATATCCCGAACCCAAACACGCAAGATAAAATCTGATTTCAGGGGGAGGATCTGAAAATGACGATAGGCGTAATACTGGGCGTCCTGTTTGTTTTGTTGTTTGTCGGCTCGTTTGTGTTCGGCGGGCTTAGCATCCGCTCGCACGTCAAAGGAGGCGCCGTTGCATACAAAGTGCGCGGCATTCTCCTGATCGCGGCGGGCGTCGTATTCTTTCTTTTGTTTTTGTTTATTCCGTTCAGCTTCCGCACGGTCAATGCGGGCGAAGTTGCGGTGGTCAAACACATGGGCGAAGCGACGCGCATCCGCACGGCGGGTACATATTTCGATTTCTGGGTCACGGAAAAGTACGAGATCTACGATGCCAAAGTGCAGAACATGGACATCACCACGTCGGCGTATTCCAAGGATGCGCAGACAATGGATATTGCCATGACGGTCCAGTACCAGATCGACTCGACAAAAGCGATCGAGATCGCCAATCATTACGGAACGCTGGATACGCTTGCCAACCGCATCCAAAGCATTTCCGTCGAAAAGGCAAAATCCACGCTTTCCGCCTATTCGGCAATGACGATCATCGAGACGCGCGCAACCATTTCTCCCGAAGTGGAACAGGCGATCAAGCAGTCGGTGGATGAAGATTACTATGTCAACATCGAAGCGGTTGTCCTGACGAACATCGATTTCAGCGATGCGTTTGAACAGACGGTGGAAGACAAGATGATCGCAGAGCAGGAAAAGCTGAAAGCCGAGTATGAGAAAGAGACGGCGATCGTCAATGCGGAAAAGGAACTGGAAGTCGCAAAACTCAATGCGGAGGCGCGCATCGAATCGGCAAAGGCGGACGCACAGGCGCAGATCGAGATCGCGCAGGCAGAAGCCCGTTCCATCCGCCTCAAATCGGTAGAAGTGGCGCGTGCGCTCGGCTTTACCGTAACGGAAAGCCTGGTGACGGCGGAGGACGGTACCCAAAGCATGGAGTACACCATAGACTTTGAAGGAAAGACGGCGGAAGAAGTGTCTCTCATCACGGAATACCTCAAATACATCGAATACCTTTCCGTGTGGGACGGAAAACTTCCTTCCACGGTGATCACGGACGGCGGGGCTTCGGTCATTTTGCCGCTGCCCGATCCCGGAACGGACAACACGGAAGGAACGAACTGAAAAACAAAAGGAACGCTTTCGGGCGTTCCTTTTTTTATGCAAAGGTATGCCGCCGTCAGACACAGAGCCAAGCAAAAATCCATACAAAGTGCGGCACGCGGATCCCGTGCGCGACATATTTATAATAATATGGTCAGCGATTTTCATAACGATCTTTTGACCTGCTGCAAGGAGCCGAATTTTTCCCTCCTTGCGCAGGCTTCACCCTGCGTCTGCGCCGTGTACGGTGGGGGCAGAACGTTTGAACAGGTTCGGGACATCGTGCATTTCTTTTTCTCGCACAGGAGGGAGGGAATGTATCTCTCTTTGGAGGACGCCTCCTGGCTGAACGAGGAAAACATAGAGGAGGTCTGCGGCTGGAATCCCATATGCGTATCACTCACGCACAATGAGAGCAATGCGCTTGCGGGCGGCTGTATGGGGGAGGGCGGGCTCACGCCGCTCGGGAAAAGGGCGGTCTGCACTCTGACGCAAAGGGGGATCTTTGTGGATTGCGCGCATCTCAACGCAAAGAGCATGGAAGAGGTGTCCGATCTTGCGCCCGTGGTAAATTCTCACACTTGTTTTTGCGCGGTGAATGCGCACCCGCGCAATATAACGGATGAACAGATCGCAAAAATTTTATCGGCGGGAGGGCTGATCGGCGTCACCTTTGTGGGCAAATTTTTAAGTGAGGGAAGGGCGAGTGCGCAGGATATTTTCCGCCATACCGATCACGCCGTGCAGAAATTCGGGATCGGGGGAGTTTGTTTCGGCTCGGATTTTTTCGGCACGGACGACCTCCCTTCGGACGTACAGAATTTTGAGCAAGAGGAAAAAATGCGCGCGCTCTTCCTGGCGGCAGGCTATTCTGTCTCGGATACGGAAAAAATTTTCCGTGAAAACCTCCAAAATTTTTTGGCGAATAATTGCCGATGAAGGGCGCCCCGCGTGTATTTTGCATAACTTCCGCGAAAGGCAAAAGTAATTTTTTACATAATTCGCCATTTTTCTTCTTTATCGTACAAAATATGTAAATTTATTTTCCATATTTGTACAAAATTCACTTAACAAATGCGTGAAAAAGTCGTATAATGGGGACATAAAAAATTACAGGAAGGAGGAAGATGGCATGGGCATCAAGAGGGTAGCCGTGCTGGAAAGCAACGGTGAAACGGCGCAAGAGATTGCGGAATGTTTAAAGCGGGAAGGATTTGAAGTTTGCGGGGTGACGGACGACGGGGAGGAAGGATTGCGCATCATCTCTTCGGAACAGGCGGACGTTGCCGTCGTGGGCTTGGTTTTAAAGGGCCTGGACGGGTTCGGGGTTTTGGAAAGACTGAAGGAAGAACACTCCGCCGTGCAGATCATCGCGACGGGCGGGTTTTCGGACGACGAGATCATTTCCCGCGTGCTCAGCAAGGGCGCGAGGTATTACCTGATCAAGCCCGTTTCTCCCGAAGTGGTGGCGGAGCGCGTGCAGGAACTCACTTCCTCGGCGGACAAGCCCGTTGCGGCAGTGAGGGAAAAGCGCGCCGCGGGTTCGCTGGACGAAAAGATCAGCAACATCTTTATTTCGATCGGGATCCCGCCGCACATCAAAGGATACGGTTATCTGCGCGAGGGGATCAAGATGGCAGTGGAGGAGCCCTCCATCATCAACAACGTTACCAAGCAGCTGTATCCGCGCATCGCGGAAAAGTTTTCCACGACGCCCAGCAAAGTGGAGAGGGCGATCCGTCACAGCATAGAAGTGGCGTGGAACAGACAGAGAATAGACGCGATCAACGCGGTGTTCGGCGTGCGCGTGTACATCGGTTCGGACAAGCCGACCAACAGCGAGTTTATAGCGCTCGTTGCGGACAAGCTCATTCTGGAAGGGCTTGCAAATTACAGATAAAGGGGCGCGGCAAGAAAGCCGCTGCCGAGAAAAAATACATTCAGAGAAAAAAAGGCGGCAGTTCTGCCGTCCTTTCTGTTTTATAGAATAAAAAAGTTCCCCTGCAAATGGGGCGGTGAATTAAGAAAACATTGAAGCAAGGGACGGTATAGCCAAACGGC
>ERZ1643251.464-NODE-464-length-59201-cov-17.993355_pt1 | contig 59201 bp, 95 predicted proteins | sample MGYA00579261_ERZ1643251 | MGnify/ENA primary metagenome ERZ1643251 (study PRJEB29033, sample SAMEA4952267) | chicken gut metagenome | biome: Broiler Chicken; feature: Gastrointestinal Tract; material: Caecum | place: Ireland | collected 2018 | study: Broiler...
ATATGGGGAGGGGGTGGCATTTTTGAGACCCCCCGCCCGTGTCTTGAAACTTTTATGAAGCTTCTGGAACTTCTTTTGTTACTTTCATATAAATGTTTTGAAAATCGAGACGAACAATTTCATCAATTGCTCTTTCAATTTCTTCATTATTTTCTTCGTCAGACAATTCGTCAGAAGTTCTTGCGATTCTTCCCAAATAAGCTGATGAATTGTAACCTTTTTCACAATCATAAAGGAACCAAGAATCGAACTCATCGAATGGATCATAAGGATTATCGAAGGTTGTTAATGCGCATTGTCTTGCCATATAATCTTGTTCACTTCCTTTCATTTCAAATACTTGGAAACTATGGATGAAGATATACCTAATTCACTAGCAATCTGGGCTTGTGTATAACCATACTCCGCCAGTCGTTTGATACGGCTCTGCTTTGCAGGACTGAGGGTTGATACGGAACGTGGCGTCGCTCTTTGTCTTATCGCATCAATGTCAGTATTGTTTAGGATCTGGCTCAATACATTTTCACTGATTGCACCGGCCTGAATCGCTTCCCATTCTTTATCTGTAATCTCTACCGGATGGCGTGCTGCACCGACAGATGCACGGGCCGCTGTTAACGCACGCTGGGACTCTTTACGTATCTCAGCCTTCGTCATATCTGGGTTGTCTTTCTTCTTAGCTTCTACTACAGAATTAGCGATAGCTTGCGCCTTTCTTTCACGAGGAGCGTTCTTTAAAGCCACATTCAGTTTACTTTGAAGAGACTTTACTTCTTCTGAATAAGTGGCCTTTGCAGAGGCACTGTATGCGATTTTACCAGTATTAATCATAGACTTACGGGCTTGATTCGCCAGGGCCTTCATACTATTGGCATAGTCGGCATATAATTCCTCTTGAGGTGTTCCGGATGACAAAGTATGAGCATCTTTTGTTTCTGCCATCTTTGTAGAACGCTGCATTCTTGTTACTGTCTCTCCTTTTGCATTGACGTAGGTGTCATTCGATGTCTTCCAGATAAGCTCACCAGTCTCACGATCTATTGTAGGGCTACCCTTTCTTTTGGGTATGGATGTCTCTGATTTAGCAAGGGATATGAGCGTAGAAGCACCCCCATATTTACCGGAGCCGTCGTCATGCTTCTGGTATTTCTTTTTTAATGCAGTAATACCGTTTTCTTCTTCACTTGTTTTGTAATCAAGCTTATGTTTTTCAGCATCAATGACAACCATACTGTGTCGAACTGCACGGGCTAATTCTGATTCAGTAGCCCCCTTAAGAGTCATATCCGTTATAAGATTTGAGATTTTTCCCATCTCTGTCTGTGTATTAGACATGATCTTAATCTTCTGACCTTTTGAATTGTAATAAGATCCTTCCCGTTCCACAGTACCATATTCCATTTTTGGATCAAATCCTTCAAGTCCTTTCAACGGATGGGTCGATGTGATACGTACTTTGCTACTTGACGAATTGCATGGGATTACCATGACAGTATCTCCGTCAAAATCTGCTCCGGACAGACGATCTGCAACCTTTTTGTTAATACCGACGGCATCTGCCGGTGAAGTACCCATTACTTTCTTGCCTTCCGAGTTTTTATTATTCACTTTAAGAATCGGGATCTCGAATGTTCCGCCATGTGGATAGCGAATTAAAGCAACAGTTTCTCCATCATTATAATTCGGAGCATAAATCTCCGTGTCTTTGATAGAAGTAAGCGGTAGAATTACCTGAAACTTCTGACGCGGCAAAGCTGCAGCCTTCAGATGTACGGCAGAAGAATCACAATCATCGGCGAAAGACAGTAACAGACGTTTTTTAACAGTTGGATTTATTAGCTCCATAATAGCATCGTATTCAGCCTTCTTATCTGCGATTGTAATGTCTAACTGTTGTTTGATCAATTTCAAATTCTGTTTCGAAAGAAATTGTGAAGGAATTCGATCTACCCATTCACCCCAATCACCTTCGTCTCTTGTCTTATTGATTAATGACAGCTGCTTCTTTCCTTTTTTATCGTAATAATATGACTGTCCTCCTCGATAGCCGTCTGTTCCGTTATCCGGATCATTGATTCCCTCTTTGATCAATGCGCCGAACGGATTATCTGGATCATCTTTTGTCTTTTTCAGAACGTCTCGAATTGGTGTTCCTTTTTTCTTATTCGTATTAAAACGAATATCAACACCGTCAGGAAGATCATCCGCATAGACCGCCATGCCTTTCAGATATCTGTCACCGTCTACAAGAATTCGTACCTGAGCGTAATGCGATTTTCCAAGAGACAGATCGTCAACACCTCTTCGAAGTTCAATAGTGCCGTCTTTCTGATCTCCACCATCTTCGGCATAATTGATCATCAGTCGTTTTGAACTCATAGATTTTGGATAAATCCATTTTGGATCAAATGTTGTACCATCGTCATGAGAAGTATAATCTTTCAGGGAGTTGATTCTGTCTGATTCATAAATTTCTTTATGTTCTGTACCCGGTGGGCATATTACTTTTAAGGTCGTCATTTTTCCGGGATTGGTTGCCTGTGGGATTCGACCTCCATACGTCGGATAACCCTCCATTTCCAAAATATAAAGTGCCTCGTTCAGTTTTTCTTTGGAAACGCCGAGTTCTCTTTCAACGCCAGCCCCTACGTCGATCATACCCTTCTCATTGATCGCTTTTTTGATGATTTCAGCAGTAGCTCGGGCTTGATTCATTCTTGCTTCAGAATTTTCATTTAACAACGATCGAACCGACGAGTCATTGTTATAACCCATTTCTTTTGCGATCTCGTTCAAAGAAAGACCGTCCTCTCGCAAAGAATGCGCTCGTGCCACAAGATCTGCCCGACGTTCTTCTCGTGCAAGTGATACCTGGGTTCTTAATTTTGTCGTTTGTGTAAGATTTGTTTTCTTGTCTACAAAACCCATCGCTCTGGCAATTTCTGTTTCGCTCAAGCCTTGTTTTTTAAGCTCGTTGTATCGACTCAAAAAATCGCCGCTGTGTTGATATGGATTGTCCCCTGAACCCCATGGATAACGTCCGGATCGTCGAGGCATTCCATAGTGCAGTAAAACCGCTTCTTTCATAAACTCAATTCTCCTGTTCTTTGATTTTATTAATAACCTTATCAAAGGTTATAATCTTATCCATGATCAGATTGATCTTCGTTGGATCCGGATTCAAAACAGCAATATTATTGTTCTGATAAATCCGTAACTCCATATCAATTTTGCTTGGGTCTTTTACGTATTCCAAACAGAAAAGAGCAGCATAAACTTCAAGCTGCTCCATGTGTGCCGTAACAACACCTGTTTTTAAATCATGAATACGCAATAAGTTGTTTCGATAACAAATCGAATCAGCGGTCCCAAAACAATTCTCAGAATAGAAGAGAAGTTGCTCCGGCCGCATCTTGTATCCGATTGCGTCATTGACATACATATTCAAAGTCTTTTTAGACTTCGGAAGTTTTTGTCGAAGCTCGATACATTGTCGAGCAAAATCATGCAGCACGGTTCCTTTTTGCACAGATAGAAACTTCAAATAGCTGTCGGCAAGTTTTCCTTCATCGTAATTGATCCAATGATACTTGCTTGCGCCGAGAAACGCGTGCTGACCTTCAAAGGTCGAATGCTTGTTCCAATTCATCCAATATTTCCTCCTTATTTTCTGGATAAATAAATCTTGCAAATGACATATTGTTCATTTTATCAAGATAATATGGTTGATTGGGTTGTTTATGTGCGGTAGAAAATGCTTTGCATTCCAACGCCGCCCAACGATCTCGATATAAAACAAGAAGATCCGGAATTCCTTGTATGTAAGTTGGATCGGTCTTTAATACCATGCAACCTGGAAATCTCTGTTTAAGTTCTCGAATTAAACGAGATTGAAAAATACTTTCTTTCATATTATTCTCCTTTTTAGAATTCATTTGGGGCTTGACTAAAAATAGTGCAGTTTTATATATTCCGAACACGACAAGAAAGGAGGTTACTTGTTTATGAAAAGATAGCAATCAAACGAAATCCGCCAACCCCAAATGAAAAAAGAGAAAGTGGCCATTTTATCTCTTTCTCTTCATAACAGTCCATGTATTTTTCGCGTGGCAAAAATAAAAGAATATGTAAAAAATAGAGCAGATATTATCCGCTGTTAACGAATAACGTCTGCTCTATAAAAATTTTAGTTAACTTATTTCAGATAGTTTCTGGAGAACACGCGCCGACACTTCGGTATAATATTGTAATTCGGCCTGATTCATTTCGCCTTCCAGTTCGTTCATTTGATTTGTCATATCGGTATATTTACTCATATATGTTGCATAATCAGAAAGCATAGATGGAAGATCTTCATCGCTGGCTTCGGAATACTTTTTCATAAACTCGCAATATTCGTTTATGAATGCTTCATAACTATCCATAGCTTCTTTGAATTCAGGTCTGATTTCATCGCTGACCGTATTATCCGTTTCCGGAACTTCGGTCGTCTCTGGAATTTCAGTAACTTCTGGAGATGGAGTTATGGTAGATTCCGCCTGTTCGTTTAAATCTTCTTGTGGTTCGTCGATTCTGATAAACATTATGTCTCCGTCACGATGATTCAATGAAAGATGATAACCGTCAATGTTATCGGCATAGTAATAGTCATCTCCAGCTCGATAATTTTCTGTGAAACCTTTTGTTTCACATTCATCGGCATAAGACTTAAAATCATCCGTCGTTGTCTCTGCTACATTAATAACGAAACCGTAAGAAGCTTCCCATTCGATATATCCTATCTTCGATTTTGGAACTGGGAGTAACTCTGCAATATCACTCGTCGGCCATGTAAATTCCGAATACTCCACTGAGTCTGACACTACACTTGTTGATACGTCTGTAACTTCCTCCTCACCACACGCCGTCAATCCTAATAGAAGAGCAGCCGTTACAAAAATCAATGCTTTCTTCATAATCGATCCTCCTTGTGATAGTTAATACTAGATTTATTATAGCATACTACTTTTCGGTCGTAAAGCTGAAAGTGGACAATTGGTCACCCACTTGCCCAACTTTTTTGTCATATTATTATATATAATAAAAAATTAAAAAAAATAATAAAAATAAGATAAAAAGTGGGTTTTTGGGCGACCACTTAATGCCCACTTAATGCCCAATTGTCCACTTATCACAAAATGCAAACAAATAGTGTGCAAAATGGCTATTTTTGACCTATTTTTATGGTGGACAATTGGACAGTTCTCGCCCAAGTTTTTTCAGAAAAATGGGCGAAACCCGGGCAATTGTCCACATTTTTCTGTCCATCATACATATATAAAAGTGGTCAAACCCAGAAAAGTTGGGCAAACGGACAAAAATTTTTCTAAAAATGGGCGAAGAATGCCCACTAGTCCACTTTGCTTTTTAGTCATTTTTTACCTCTCCATCTGCGCAATAGAAGTTATCTGGACGATTTCTACAGAACTCTCGAGAACCTCTATGAGCACAGAATTTGCATCTGACCACTCTTGCCTGCGAAGGACATTTCTCATATCGTCTTTTAGCAGTTTTTAGAAGCTCTTTTCTTGTACACCATTCCAAATTGGAAAGAGCATTATTATATTTATCACCGTCTATATGTCTTACATCGAGACCGGTGTGGTCTCCATCATAAAAAGTTTCGGCAACCAGACGATGCACATAATATCTTTTCTTATCCATGTACACTCTTAAATATCCTTTTGGAGGATTTTCCGTTTGACTCAACAAATAATGTGTTTTTCTTTCTCGTACCTGACCGTAAATACTTACTTCATAATCAGGATGTCCTTTTACTACCGCCCATTCGTTAAACATCTAAAATATCTCCTTCCTCGAAACACTCCTCACCACAAACAAAAATCCCTCCTCCGAAGAGAAGAGCCAACAGCATAAACGTTGCATCCCCGTCGTTAAACAGTACCGATAATGCGCCAAGAGCCACACAAAGTAAACCTAACAATTTATTTTTCTTCATTTGAATCATCCACCTTTCCATCATCCATCGTAAATATAAACGAAACAACAACGCTCCATACCACGGTATAAATATATTCCACCTTACTCAAGATCATCTTTCCGATAAGAAAGACTATTCCAAGAATCAACATCGTAGGAACATAATCCATCAAATATCTGTACTCTTCGCCAGACAACCAGTTAATAAGCAGAATCACCCCAGCAATCATATAGAAGAGCGCAGCACAGAATTCACAAATTTTCGACTCTTTCATTATCCGACCTCCTTAAACTCATCCTCGCATTCTTTCTTATCAATATACTCCTGACCACCAGTTCCGAGATCCAGAAGATATCCGCATCCAAGATCCTCCGACACCCTCACGCACGTTTTCAAAACCACGCCAGCAGCAATAGTATGTTTCCGCTCATAAATCTTTCCAACTTCCAACACTAACGCTTCCATAATACAACATCTCCTTTCACCAAACTCTTTTTTACGTCAATCACCCGTTGATTGGTGCTCCCAGCCCAGGGATAAGTAATATCTTTCATCGCCTCTACAAACGGCCCGTCCGCCACGACATCCACAAATTCTATACAAGGAAACCACCAAATATCTTCCCATAAATAACCGGTATACAACCAAACAGTTTTTCCGGGAAGATTTTCTTTGATCTCTTTCGAAAGTTTCAAAACATCCTCACGATTCGACGGATGAAGAGGATCCCCGCCCGAGAACGTAATGCCCGAAATATAATCCGGATAAAGCTTCGAAAATAACTCCGTCTTTGCATAAATATCAAACTCCAATCCATCCTCAGGATCCCATATCAAAGGGTTCTGACAACCCGGACAATGATGTTCACAACCAGCAACCCAAAGCACTGTCCGCAGACCATCGCCATTCAACATATCATCCGTCGTTATATTATGATATCTCATGATCTTATACACATCCTTTGAATTCGTATTTACTGCATTCATAGCAAGATACGCATGGTTCGGTATAATGTTTATTGCCGTTGTGAGCACATGTGGTGCAAGCACCATTATTATCTATTGTCGATGTCTTCGGTTGATGATCTGTCTCTCCGTAACGTTTCTGGATATCATAAAACAAATCCAAAAACTTGTTCAGGCAGCACGGGCATACATCGAATCTATGATACGTTGGGGAATTTTCGTTAACAAAATAAATCCGATTCGCGTCACTCATGTTGTCCGCGTCACACTTGGTATTGTAGGGTAAATAAAACTCACCGCAAACATCACATTTTTTAGCATCCATGATTATCATCCTCCTCGTAATTTGAATCATTGGCACAAAAGTAAAAAAGAAAAGGCCCTGTAATCAGGACCCTTCCTCTTGTTTTTCTTTGAAACTGTTATTTCAGCGAATAAGGTACCGGTCCAACTGGTGTTCCAGCAACTCCTGCTGATATAAGATCCCGGTTTCTGCGGATACATGAATTCGAACATCAAATAATTCGCAGCATCACACAGATATTCGGTATTTCCGGTCTTAATGTATTTATCAATACAAAGTTTTGCCGATTCCAGAGCTTTGATCATACCATATTTGTAATTGACTTTCGCTGGTTCATACTTATAATATCCAACTTCCACACGATTCTGACGAAGTTCATCAAACCGATCACTATATTCCGTCGGCATAGTTTCTCCAACACGATTCATTTCTCTTTCTCCTTTTCTTTTAATTTACTCACCATATGCTGATAAATGTTCTGGCACATATAGCGATTTTTACATACAATCGCAGATTCTCTGCCAACATTTCTCATATCTCCGTAATAGTTCGTGTTTTCTACTTCTGGATCCATTTCCGGGAATCCGTCGCAATAGAATTCCATGTCAATATGTATCGACATTAATCATCACTCGCTTTCTCAGGTTCGTGCTTCAGCTCCACTTCCACCCAAGAAATGGTTTTGTCACATACGACGATCATCTTACCAGTATCCATATAAATAATACTATAAAACCCGTCAGCTCCTTGAATATCTTTCACGGAGTCCATATGAATATCCACGATCGATCCGTCTATCATATGAAAGACCAATCTTTCTGTTTTGCTTAGAAACGTTTCTAATGTACTCATATTATTCATCCTCACTTTCTTCATATTCAGGGCGGTCATATGTGATTGTGATTCTCAATCCATCTGGTTGAGTTAAAGTTATAAAACCGCCCCGTTCCAAATTCTTAACTTCTTCGTTGCTTAACCAAATATTACACTTCATCTGATTCCACCTTAATTTCCTTAGATTCCAAGAATCGTTTAAAATATCCATATATAGTATTGTCGTCTGCAACTATAATTTTACTTCAACATCTACCGTTAATGCAAAATCAGAACTCGACCATCCACCACTTCCGTCAGCCATGACAATTTTCGCATTCATAATAGAATCGGGTATATCATAATTATCTACATCCCCATGACTGTACGAAATATAATAAGATTTTTTCTTTTCTTTTTTATTATATATTCTTATATATCCCCATTCTTTTCTTTCTTCTAATAATTGATTTAAAAAATCTTTTACCGTAGGTTCTCCGTAAAGTGTTACGTCGTAAGGACCGGTACAATCGCTCCCTACGAATAATGTTGTTGTAGAAAATGCTTTTTTCATGTCACTCTAACTCCTTTCCAAAAAAAAAAAAAAAAACAAATATAAAAGAGAAAAGCCTTAGTATGTTTCAACCAAGGCTTTTACCTCATTTTTTAGTAATTTCGGATTTCAACTTTTTTGCAGCATCATAAAGATATAAACTGATTTCCTCTGCTTGATCAGCATTCATAACTATAACGTGTTTTTGATCTTTGTATAAGAGTTCTATAAATATAACTCCGTCTGCAAATTCCGAACACCTATGAATCGCAATACTGTAATCAAGACTGTCACACAAATCGTGTATATAACCTTCATTCTTACGCATAAATATCACTCTCCTTTCATAAAAAGGAATGATTTTTTCGCGTGTACGATCAATCTTCGCCCTTAATTTCTTTGGGTGCCCAGAAACTTTCGATCATGTCATTATAAGACTTTGCGCAATCTGGACACAACTCTTTGAAAAGATTATCTTTAGCATATGGATTTCTTTCGTCACAAATGCTTATCCAACCATCGGGTCTCGATTCATAAATAGGTTGTGTGGTATTTGGATTTATCAATTTTTCTTTCAACATAACAGATTTTCCACACCGATCACAAATCAAAATCTGAACATTTTTTCTCATTTCTTAGACTCTCCTTTCTCTCCGGTGATCAGTTCCGCATATGGCAGTATTCTGATCCAATCATTGCAAAAGGTTTTCCATTCATCTAATTTATGATCTTTTCGAGATTTATAAATATTAGTCAAGGTTTCGTAGTTACACATAACAGTTCGTTTCTGGTTGTAAGAGCTCGGAAGAAGCTGGATCATTTGCCACCAGTATGTTTTCTTATTTTTCTGCAATTCTCGGATTTTTAAAGCTTTTTCTTCAGCATCCGGGGCAGCGACAATATAAGATTCTTGAGCTTTCTTTAATTCGTCTGATATTTCAAGATATAAACGACGATTCTCGTTAAGAAAATCGATCGTCCACATAAGAAACTGCAAATTATTAATACAGCGAAAATCTCCTTTGTTATGAATGAACAAAGCGTTATCACCTATTAAATGCTCATGAGAGAAATCCTCCAGCGTAAACTCCTTATCCGCAATCTTATGCATGGTACTGCAGGAATTCGCCACAGTTCCGACTTTGTAAGCATCGAACTCCTTCCACCAATATAAAGGAGCTGTTATTGTTACTATAACTGCAATCATCCGTCTGTACTTCGCGTGTGCTGGACCGCCAGCAGCAAGTCGTCTCATCAGACCAAGGTCGTTTGGACCGATTTCATAGCAATTAGGCAAACTGTCACATTTTCGTGTTTTTTCACATCCATGGTATCCGTTACAATAGTGGCTATCACTCTTCTCCCAACTATTAAGCGGGTTTCTGCTTCCTAAAATAATAGCCCTCCACTGTTCTGCGGAAGGCAATACTACGTTTTCGAATTTAATCATTGTTTTCTCCTTTCTTTAAATTAAATTTTGTTGCTTTTTTATTAATTTCTTTCTGAATATCATCCGGCGTAATCGAAAGAAGACGAGCAACGATCTCAGAAGATATAGCCACATGGGTTATTTCTTCTATAACGTTGTCTATTGGATCTACATCAGTATAATGACCAAGATTTCTTTTGTATTTAGATAAGGCTTTGATTAGCTCCGCGCATTCTTCTTGAAGAATATCCATCTGTTTTATCGTGTCCTTACCGAATATTTCTACATACTGATCAATGTGACTTTCTGGAATGTTAATCATTGTTTTCTCCTTTCACAATCAAATCTTTATAAACTCTCTTGCCACATGTCGGACACACAACATCTGCATGATTTCCATTTTTCTGACTAAAAGTGACATTACATTCACTCACTTCACACTCAAAGACGCATCCACAATTGGGACAAGTGAAACGCTCCGTAGTTTTTGGTATCTTTCCTTTCTTAATGACCTTCATCGCTATCCTCCTCTTCCGAAAATGGTGATTCGTAATACGTGATAACACCTTTTGATACCATACGCTCGTATACAGCATCGTCTAATTTACCAGACCAGCCAGGTGTCAATTTCTCAAGATCGATTCTAAATGTGACGATGGTTTCTCCGGAACTCCAGTAATAAAATAATACAAACAGCAGATTCGGAAATTCTTTGTCAACACGTTCGAAGAGTGCAAGATGATACTTCTCGGCGATATTTTTCAATCTTTCCATTGCTTCTTGTCTGGTAATCATAATCCTATTTCTCCTCTTCTTTTATTTACATATATTTAATCACACCCGCCGTCGTATCGATCATCCAGTACCCTTTCTCGTTTTTTATGGCATAAATATCGCCTGCTTTAATCATGCGATACGCCTTGCTTTTTGTTATATTGTATCGGTTACAAAAATCTCTGATAGATATAAATCGTTCAGTATTTGACTTTGACTCTTTAACCGTTTCGTGTTCCTTAGGAAGCCATTTCTTGAAGGTTTCATAGTAGTTACCCTTGTCACCAAGAAAATGTTTAGCAATTGCCATGGCCATTCCTTTTTCCGGATCATAAGTTTCCCCTTCTCCACATTTCACAATAGTTTTGTCACCATTACCCCAGATGATGATCGTTGCTGGATCATTGAAAATAATCTTTTTGATTGAATTGCGCATAGTTTTAATAGCCTCCTTTGTCGTATAAATATCGTTTGTAATGTAATTCAAGATCTTTCTATAAACTACATCCACCACGTTTGTCGGTACAGAGAAATCGAGAACAAACGTTGGATACAAAGATTCTACGTCTATATCAGTTATTAACGATTTAGATTCAATGGGTTTAAACGTAAAACGTGTATCGGCGATATTTTTCAACCTTTCTATTACTTCTTGTCTGGTAATCATGCTTTTATCCTCCGTTTCGCAGAAATGTTTTTCTTCCACCAATTCAATTTTATATCCGAGTTCTTCTTCGATTTCCGACAGAGTTATTTTCTTAGGTACATCATTCTTTTTCGGTATGATGATTATTTTTTCGTCTGTATATTCCACAGCGTGTCCATTGTAATCATAGACAGTTTCCGATGATGTAAGTATTTCTAATTTATCATCTGCTAACTGAATATACATATCATCTGATATTTCCGAATCGTAGTTACGATTTTCACAAATCCACGGAAACTCGTTAGTATTAATAAACGGCAAACAAATTTTAGGAATCATTACCATATATTCGTTTCCGTTTTTATCAATGCATTCATAGGTTAAATATAAATAACAACCGTTATCATCACTATCGCGGTCTATCCAAGCACTAAGTAATTTGGTACTTTTAAAATTATAATCCGAAAAATTTTTATTTATCATTCCTATTTCTCCTTTTCTTTTAAATCCGTCAATATCTTTTCCCATACCATAACCGATATTGTGTCTTCTTTATAATTTGTACAGTCTATCGATTGATCGACAATTTTATTGTAAAATATTTTTGGATCTCCTAACAGACATCTCCCATAATCTGTAACAACCGGATAGTTAACAGGAGAAATGTGATGAATACAAGTAGAACATTGACCGATTTGTTCTTTGTGTAATTCTAAAAGTTTTTCATAAGATCGAATCTCGTCTTCTATGGTGGACTTAAATACCTTGTCAAAACTAACCATCATTCCTTAGATTCTCCTTTCGCCAAATATCAGTGATCGAATTCCTCTCCGATCTTCCCGTATGGTTTTTGGATCCATCGTTTGATCACTTTCGGATCCTGAGGCTCTTTCTCAATTTTGTCGTAACGTGTATCACGGTTAAATTTGATTGATTTTCTACGGGCCTGTTTTACTTTTGATTCATTATGTGAGTGGTTCATTTTCATCACCTCGATTCATAACACACATAGATAATGTGGCAACAAAGGAACACCAGTCGTTATTCATTTTCTGTATCTCTTTCTGTATCTCTTCCCTAATTCGTTTGTTCTCTTTTTCAAGATCTTCAATGCGCCGCTTGTTTTCCTCTTCGCAAAATTCTTTCCATGTCTGGGTTTTTGATGAATTTTCGGGTTGCTTAAGAGTACAGCGGGAAATAAGTTCACTGTTGTTTTTCTGAATATGCGCTGTTAAAACGTTGCTTGCGAATGTATTTTTATTACTGTAAAACTCATTAAGAGTTCTTTTAGTAATTTCCATCTCTATAATCAGATCATTGATATCCATCAGTAGTTCATAATCATCCCCTGTTTTTGCATATCTACGTAACGTTTGTCTCGTTCTTCTAAGTAGTTTGATTGTGTTTGAAATATCCATATTCGTTCTCCTTTCATAAAAATAAAAAGAAAAGGCCCCGTGATCAGGACCTCTTCTCCTTTCTGAATTTGTTCTGAATACATTCTTTTGCGCATCTTGTTTTTGTTGCAGCTGCTTCTCTGACCTCAGGAATCGACAGAACCGCTCCGAGAGTTACTACTCCTGGGACGATTACCTGTCCAATCCATAATCTTGTTTCACGAGCTGCATCAATCGTTTTTCGCTTCATATTCCTTCACTCCTTTCATCAAAGAATATGTTTATTTTGCGTGTTATTCGTCGGAATCTCTACCGTTTATCTGAAGCAATGCAAGTAAACAAACACCGCACATAGCTCCTCCAAGAAAACAAATAATGTTTACAATCATTTCGATATCACTCCTTTCTGATAGACAATAATCTTCCGGTTTCTTTGTTGATAAACATGTAACGGATCTCGGTTTCGAATCGGAAGCCATACTCTCTCCAGTTATATCCGTGGTTTTTAAGAATCTCCTTCTGATCCCTCGTCAGACGTTTCGGTTGTTTCATTTGCTCGATCCCCCAATCGTTCTTTCATCTGATTTCTTATTCTCCTCATATCTGATCGGTTTGTGTGAATACTGATTTGTTGGGTACGTCAGGCATTCGTTGCAAGGTTCCTGAGTTGCTGGAAGATTGCAGTTCACACAAGTAGGGCAGTACCGATCAAAATAAACTTCTTTATCAACCGTTTCCATTGTTTCACTCCTCATTTAAAAGTCTGTGGTATGTGTTTTTACATATTGTTTCTGTAGAATATGTAATTTCGGGAATTCCCGCGTATTCTCCCTGCGGAAAATTAATATGAATATAGAATCCCGAGATTCCACGAACATCTTTTCGTACCATTTGTTCCGCAGTGTCGATCAGCTCCTGTCCGGCGTCTTTAATCTGCTGAACAAGATCGTCACGATAAGATCTTTTTACTTCTTCTGCCATAGTTTTATTCCTCCTTCGATTCGATAATAGTAACTGTACCCTCAAGTATCCCAAATTCCGAAGATTGTTCCAGAATATGTGTTTGCGGTTCTTCGTCTTCATCCATCGGTCTTGTTAAGTACCACAGCGAATCGTCTTCCCAGTCTATAGTCTCTAATTTCTGTCCTGGTGGGAGTTTGATCGTCATGTTACCGCCATAAGATTTTACAGCACTCTGACAACCAGATAAAATCGTGAGAGTGGTAACAACACACATACATCCAAGAAACTTTTGAAATTTTTTCATGATAATTATCCTCCTCTACTTTCTGATAAACTGTCCACAAAATCCGCAGTAATGGTCATACTCCGCTTTAGGAATTGGACATTGACATATCGGACAAAGATTGTTGTCATCTGGATCCTTTGCGATTCGATACGATAACTCGCAGACTACCTTAGTGAAGAGTTCGGCGTTTGCTCCATTATTTTCAATTTCTGAATCCCTTAAATTTTTCATAGCATCCAGAATATCGTTTACTTTTTTATCTCTTTTTTCTAAATACTTTTTCATGATAATTATCCTCCTCTACTTTCTGATAAACTGTCCACAAAATCCGCAGTAATGGTCATACTCCGCTTTAGGAATTGGTGTTCCACAGTTCGAACAAAGACTATTGTCATCTGGATCCTTTGCGACTCGATACGATAACTCACTGACTACCTCAGCGAAGAGTTCGGCGTTTGCTCCACCTTTTTCAATTTCTGAATCTCTTAATTCCTTCATGGCGGTCATAACATCGTTTGCTTCCTTATTCCTTTTTTCTAAATACATTTTCAAATACTTTTTCATTATTTTCTCCTTTCATTTTTGTACGCTTTCGCGAACGCTCTGTTTCTAACTAACGGTTTGCCTTTGAACCTTCTTCTGTTATTTGGATAATAATAAAGATCCAAATGGAGTAGTGACTCAATCGATTCGAAATTGAGTTTTGAAAATATCTTAGATATTTCAACAGAAGTATTATAAATCGTATCGCCAATCCCTTTTATCGTTTTAATCAAATCGTCACGGTTTATATAAAAATCGTTTAACATCAGATCACCCCTTTATCCAAAAGAATATATGTAACAACTACAGACAAACACAAACAAGTAAATATTAAAGATAAGAAAAACCCGCCATTGTCGTCGAGCCAACTAAAAAAGAATGCAATAATATTCGTTACGACGCTCAGAATTATCCAAATAACTATAACCACACAAATCGTAGTTAGTTCCATCCCGTAAAACTCCTTTCATTAAATTTTTTCTTTTCCCGTAATGCACGACTAATTGCAAGATCAATTCCTGATTTGCATTTGAGATGATAATAATAGAGATCTTTATATGGCGTGTTTAGTCGGTCGATTCGTCCGCAGGCTTGTTCCATGATCTTATAGCTATAATTCTGAGAGTAGAAGACGATCGTATCTGTTTTGATGCAGTTCCAACCTTCCGCTCCGGCAGTGTATTGTACAAGATAGATCCATGCGTCGGAATCCGGAACTGGTTGATGCGAATGCCCGTTCCATTCGGCAAGTTCTGTTGTCATTCCGTAAAATAGGTTTTTCAAAATATCAAGCTCATAATCGAAGTTGTAGAAGATAATCACTCTAGGATGTTGTTCTACGATTTCCAAAAGAGCTACCTGACGAGATACATCAGAATTAACCAGCCGTCTCCAGACATAACAAAGCTCTGCAGCATTCACAATTGGAGAGTCAGTATAAGGATTCCATCGAAGTTTTCCGATTTCTTTGTATTTCAGAATATCATACTTCGCATACACATCTTCATGATGGGCGATCGTCTGTCGCTTGAAATCCATATCTACCAGAATTTTGTTTCGCAAACGGATGAGTCTACCTGTATTAATATAACGATCCACTTTCGGAAATTTACTGAATCGACTATAAATCACATGTTCTCGATTGAATTCTGTACGATTCTTATAAAACCCATTTGCCAGGAAGACCGGTATATAATCCGTCCAGGTGTCGCCGGGTGTTGCAGAGAGTAATATCCAATCGTTCTGTTTCGCAATTTTCAGAAACGATTTTACCCATGCACCGGAACCGACAACACGCTGCTCGTCAAAGATGAAAAACGCTCCTCGCACACCGACATACTTCTTTATATTGTTCCAACTATCAACAACAACCGGTTGATTGGAATATAAATGAGTCTCTTTGTGTGTAGACATTAAAAACGGAAGCATTTCTTTCTCCCATTCGCAGTCATCACGTTTTCGGGCGGTTGTGATGATATAAAGATCTCTAGGAGGATCGCTCATTGGAATGTAATCATATCCTTGCAAACTTTGAACGCATCCTCCTTCCTGTAGATAATAATATCCAAGTGCAGTGAGAGATTTACCGGATCCAACGCCACCATTCAAAATACACCCGGTCTTCATATTACGAATAGCCTCAAGTTGATAGTCATAAAGCTGGATCATTTTCCGTTTCGAACTCCCTTAGCATAAGATATAGAAGATCAGATAGCACGTTTTCGTCCATTACACGTTCCGATTCGATCATTTTGGATAATCTTCGCCTTTTATGCGAATCTTCCAAATCAATCACGACATTGTCGTCCATTGGGTGCCATGCACGAAACGTTAAATGATAACCACGTTTCATGATCTGTAGAAGAATATCCGACAGTTTCATACTTACCATCCTTTCATAAAAAAGAAGAGTCCCAGTAACAAAGACTAGGACTCATTCCTCATATTTTACTTTTTATTAAGTTCTTTGATTGCGTTATCCATGAGTGTTTTAATTTCGGGATTCTTTACAAAAACCTTTTCAAGACCAAGACCAATTCTGATTTCTGTATGTTTGCATCCCAGCGCATAACCTACGCCAAGTGTAATCAATACACATCCAGTTGTCGCAATAATCTTTCCGTTTTCGTCTACAAAGTTCCCGATTTTTTCTTTGATTCTCATAAAATCAACCTCCTTAAATTTTCTTCATTATAGACGTTGTATAAACTGCGTATAATCAATACATATCCGGAAACAGAATTGTCGTTACGCTGCGGTCAGCTTCTGTAATAATCCAGATTGTTATATCGGTTTTCGGCTGCTTATACACAGCACGAATGCGCTCTCCGTTCTGGATTGCCCGATTATTTACTTTCGCGTCTTCGTCGCAGGTCTGTCCCCAATCTCTGTGAACATATCTGCCAATCGATACCTGGACAAATACACGGAAGCTACGATCTTCTTTCATCTTCTCATCGACGCCTTTAGCAACAACAACCTGTCCCAAATCAAATTTCTTTCCAGTCATATTCCTATTTCTCCTTTCGGTTTACATATCAGATCTTCACGATGGACAAAATATCAGGTACTTCCTGAAATGTCTTTCGAATGGCACCGTTTAACGTATTTGACCGAGTAGTCCAGCGTTTTCTTCGTCCTTTTTCGTCATCCGGATAGCGCTTTACAGTGATAATAAATTTATATAAGTTCATAATTCTTCTCCTTTCAAATATCAGTCTTCTTCTGTGTACCGATCGTCGTATTTATCAGCGAACTCGTCTTCTTCAACGACAGCATACATGGTCTTCAGATATGCTTTAATGCCGCTCTTACCACCGATTTCCCAGATACGAGGACGGATTGTAAGATCCACAGATTTGATCTCCGCATAATCCAGAGACTCGACGGTGTTTGCGGTCAGACGGGTTTTCTTTTTTCTGGTTACGGCGAATACATTTGGCGGCATAACATCGAAGTTTACACGCACCGGAAGATATGGAACCGGATCATAGTCACTGTCTTCTTTTGGGTTTGTATATTTGATGTTCCAACCGTCTTTGATCAACTTTTTTGCGAATTCCGGATCGTCAATGATAACGCAGAAGTTCCGGTCACCTTTCCGATTGTAGGCGCTTTCTTCTCCCTTGAAGTTCCTGTAAAGGATTCTCGCATTCTCGATCACTAAGTCATTTGGTTTTTTGATGTTTGCACTCATTGTTCATTTCTCCTTTTCTTTTTAAAATATAAAAGAGAAGAGTCCCAGCATTTACCGAGATTCTTCTCTTCATTAAATATCATGTAAATTTTGCGTATTTAGTCGAAGGGCATTTCATCGCCATATCCGTCTGGAATGTTCATAAAATCTTCGGATTTTGGTGTCGGTGGTTGGTCGGAAACAAACCACTCAAAGTCACAATATTTCGAAATAGTTGCGACCGCAGTGTTTACTAGATCGTTGTAAAATCCTCGATCGATTAAGTCTTCTTTTTGCAACTGTCGAACCATTTCAGATTCCATCCAATAGAAACCTTTTGCACCTGTCGCAGAAGTATATTTCGATTCGCTGAAATATCCGTCTGTCTGCCGCACCAGAAGACCTCCTCCGGATCCTGGCTTCATCGGACAGAACAGACCAACTTTTCCAATAAAATGATAATCATGTCCTTTGTCGACTTCCTCTTTAACTTCTTTCCAAGCACGCTCGAAGGAAGTATCAGAGAGTAAGCCTTTACGATACTGTGACTCAATCTTGCCAAGTTCTTTCTCCCATTTGCTCACATCCGGTAATGATTCGTTCATATCCAAATATAAAGCCGTCTGAACCGAAAACGTTTCACAAAGATCTTCAAACAGAATATCCTCTTTACTGAACAATTTCTTGAATACGTAAGGAACCTGGAATTGTTTACCAGTTGCTGTCCATTTACCGCCATCTGATTCATTGTCTCCGGGAACGTAACCGTAAAGCTTTTTACATTCATCCGCCTGCAAATATCTAGCAACATAGACTGCATCATTTACTAAGCACATACGTTCATAGGTAGCCTCATGTTCGAAGGTATATCCATATTTTTTCCCAAAATCCATCACAAACTGAATGATTTCAGGTGTTGCATTTGGAACTTTGATAGAATCTGTCTTAATATGAGCGACTGTGAATCCTTTTTCCTGAACGGCATGCTTCAAGTCGATCATAAACAATGCACCGCGTTTTGCAACAATGTTGTCTTTGTTACGTTTGTCGCGGAAGGAATTGTCATAAGGCGCTGTTGACTGACCGTAGACAGCATTAATCGCAGTTTTCAATGCGTTCGCCAGATCCTTTGCGGTCAGTTCTCCGTCAATGACTTTCTGAATATAAGGTTTCAGCTTACCGTCGAGCATATGATCGACTTCATCCCAGGCTTTATGCTTGATTGATACACGACCCTCTACAATATCACGAAATGCCTTTGTATACTTAATACCGAAGAGCACCTCTGCGATTGCGCTGTGTGGATGCATCGAAGCAATATCAAGCAACGCAACGTTGACATGAAGACCAGGCTCTGCATAGACATAACCGCCCTCTTTTGGATCTTCATCTCGATAACTGGATTTTCCAAGCTCGAATTTGTAACCTGGAAAGTAGGGGAGTAGTGAACCTTCAGAACCATGCGTCTGTGACATCATTTCTGGACAAGCTTCCGCTAAGAATTGATAAGTTTCTTCGTCCATGTCGTGTACTGGCTGAGACAAGTCACGATAATGAAAATGAATTTGGGGCTTTTTGTCATTGCCAAAGATGATACGCTGTGTCAGTGTGTTCGTCGTGTCATTAACTGTCATATCTGCCAAATCTGCCAGAATCTGACGAGCGGTCCAGTCCGCTTTTAGATAGTCATGTGCTGCTTCTGTAGCATCAATATCGTTCCCAAGGTATTCCTGTACTTTTGTCCACAATTTCTCAGGAACGGGCTTGTCCCATGGAAGACCTAATTCCTGATGATGAATTCCCATCTTGATTTCGAGTTTCTTCAAACTCATTTTGTTCCCTGCCGAAGCATAATCATAAATATCCGTATAGGACAGATTATAAGCTTCTCCGAACATGGCGTCTCGGGAATGATTTTCGATGATACGACGAGAGATCTGATAAACCTCTTCCAGAGATTTCCCGATCATACGAGCGTAGAAGATATGGTTATCATACCCTCTGCAGTTGAATCCGATCCATCGAAACTTATCCACGATGTCAGAAAGCTCTCTCGAAGTCGGATTGACGAGATAATGTTTCGGCTGATCTGGTCCTGGATTCTTATAACCGATCATTAACAGATTCGGAAAGCATTCAATATCAAAGAATGCAATCGGTTTTTCGTTATCAACAATCGGTGCGCTCGGCTCATCGGAACAGAATTTCATGTTATTGACTACTCTTAAACAGTAATCCGAATTATGTGAACTGTTCATCGCGAACACCAAAACCTGCTGTTTCATGTCGGATACGTCATAATGTAATCCGCTTTCGTAAGCATCGTCGAGTATTTTATTAATAAAGTCGATACTCGGTTTTGTGTACGGATGAATTTCTTTCTCCAGGTTCCGCTTGATCATAGTCCGGAGACCTTTTTCACTTTTGATAGATTCCTTATTTACCAATTTCCTATTTACTCCTTTCAATGGCAAACCTGACTTTATCGTAGAAATATCAAGATTCACGCATTTACTCAATTTACGACGAAGGGAACTTTTTCCGGTGAAGACTTTCACTTCAATATGTTCATCAAATACACGACTTAATTCCTCTGGATCTCCGTCGTAAATATAATGTAAATGAATTCCTTTCCCACTTTTACTTAATTCTGCATAGGTCGGCGGCCATTTCTTTGCTGCTTCCAGATTCTTTTCTAGACTTTTTTCGCCATTTTCATCGGGAATATCAAAGTCGATCGCAATATGATTTAACGGCACACGCACATAATGCAGTTTTGAAGTGTCAAGATCAGACAGTTTTGTCTTGCACAGATCCCAAGCGCTCATCGGATTATCCGATTTGTCATATTCGACAGCATACTGGGCCGGACAATCAGCGCAGTTTTGGTCAAAGATAGACGGTTGTTCCTTAAAGTCCAGCCAAGTTGATTCTGGTTCTTCTTCATCGTTTGTATCTTGTTTTTTATTCATATCGATGATTTCCTGATTAAATTTCTGATAGAGAAATTCTTTGTAATAACTACGAATCCGTGATCCGTCAGAATCTGTGAAACGTTCCTGGAACTCTTTAAAGTAATTCTTCAGTTCTTCCTTAAAGTTTCTCTGGGATAATGGATAGGGAACACGAGCTTCTTCACAGTAATTCTTATACATTTCCCAAGACTCTTTCAGAGTTGTACTGTCCTCTCGTTTGAAAATGTGATAGTAGGAGACTACAAAGTTATAGAAATCATTCGTCGCTCCAAGCATTGCGGTAGGAATATAATTATCGTATCGTCCTGGATTCTCATTATAAAAATCAAGACAGTGTTTTGCAATCGCTCCGAGTTCAAATTTGATCTGACCGGTGATCTGTTTGTATTCTTTAGACGGGAGTTTGTTACCAGATGGTGTTACGTCAATTAATCGTCGGATTAAACCCGATTTTGCGTCTGTGATACGTACTGGTTTGTTTGTACCCATGATAAGAAACGAACGAAACCGATTCGTGTATGCTGACTTGAACTTTTCGTTGACCGTCATCTCTTCGTGAGACACAAGACTGTTGATTCTGGTGTTGTCTTCAATTCGGGAAAGATCTCCATCGTGCTGAATGGCAATCAACGGATTTGATTTGAATGCTTCCAATGCGAAAGAATCGTTACTTGATCCGAGCGCTTTCGCATCGAACGTAGAATAGTATCCTTCGAATAACTGCTGGATAACATTTAATATGGTTGATTTACCTGTTCCTGCAGCGCCATACAGCACCATGAACTTTTGAATTGTCTTGGAGTCGCCTGATATGATGCATCCGATCGCCCATTCAATTTTTGCGCGTTCATCGGGATCATACAGCGTACTAATTAACTTATCGTATGCTGAAATATTCCCATCACATAACGGATAAAGCAGACGTTTCGTCGCATAATCTTCCCTGGTTGTTTGTCTGTTCGAAAATATCAAATTATCGTCCAGAGAATGATAAGAGTCTCTCATCTGCATTTTGCAATATTTATGCCAACGATCGATCATTCCAGATTCCGAATCCCACATGTGTAGGATTTTCAGATCAGAATTGATTCGAGATCGGTTTTCTTCCGCCCATTGCTCCACTTCGCGATCAATCAGCTGAATGACATCCTCTTCATCTGTCGACCAAAGACCTCGATCCGCTACCCAGATTGCATAAAAGTCTCCGCCACGAATCATGAGGTCTTTGGACTTTTTAATGATAAAGTTCGGATATACCTCGACAACTCCTCGTTTTGTACTACGAGTTTTAACAATTAGAAAATCAAGCACATCATTTCGAGGCTCCTTTCTTTGCATTTTTCTCAAACAGCGCACGAAGATGACTGTCGATCGTTTCGAAACGCCATTCTTTTTCGTTCAGGAACGTAAATATAAATTCCTGTTTATTTTTCTGACGAATCCGGATGCTGTTCTTACCGTTAGGGAACCAACATTCAACGTGATTCCCTGCATAATCCGGAAAATATAAAGCAAATCGTTTATATACATCGTTATGAACCATGTCAAACTCCTTTCTACATATTTTCACTCAAATACCACATCATCTGATACCAGATCTCGACATTCCGGAGATCGTGACGTGTTTTTCTGAGTTTAAACAGACCGCCGGTTCCGTCGGGTTTGTATTCACGATTCATGAAAATATCCAGACGATCTTCTACTTCAAAACTGTCATAGGATTCATCATCCATACGATTTAATCCAAGATTGTTTATCATAGACCAAAATAGTTTTCTTGTTCGATCTCCGACATCTGGATCATCAATAATTTGTTCTTCGCAACGAAGCGACAATGCAATCATCATTTCCAATACGCTGCATTCTTTTACATCAAGAACATCAGCAACGTCCGACATTCGAATACGTTTTTCTCTACCAAAACGGTAACGTAACTCAATACCGTCTGATGCTCGATTCCCATCCATCGGAATGATCGAATAAAAATCCGTCCGAAAAAGATGTAACATGAGAAAACGATAACTATGATTTAGTGTGAAAGGCTTTACAAAACCACATAACCACTCGAAGTATTTTCTTCTCATCTTTTCGTCTGTCATGAGGTCTCCTTTCCGGAAGACTGTTTTCCGACAACAGACGTATAAGCTCTATGATCGACCAGAATCTCATAGTCGCATTTTAATACTTCGTTACGAATGTAGGCGCAGTTGTCTTCCCATTCTCCAATTGCTTCTTCCCAATCATTGCCAACCGGAGACTCTGCAGGATCAATAACATCGTTATTTTCATCAGCCAGAACGCCATCGGAGTAGCAATACAGAGTAATTTTGTCGTATTCGTCAAATTCTCCAAATTCATCTGGAGCAATTGAGTAAGGTTCTTTAACGGCATCGTCCGGCTTCTCGCTTGCATATAATTTTGCGATATTGTGATAAGCGGTAAACTCTTTTTTCTCCTGAGCTTTTTCTCTCGGTTCTTCGTCATGCTCCTTCTGTTTTGTTTTTTCCTTCTTACGAGTGCGATATGCATTCTTCACAGACTCAATCTCTTCCTCGCTTTTCTTCTCAAAATAAGATTTACAAAAATAAAAAGTCCCGGCACAGCCAAAAGCTGCACCGAGAACAAAACTAATAATTGTTTTTGTCATTTTTCTTCATCCTCATTTCTTTAATTTCAGTTTGTCCCAAACAACACCATCTGCGTTAAATTCTAACATGGTTCCCGGGTTTCCGTCTTCGTCATAAACGATCTCATCCGTCAGACCAAAGCTGATGAAGTTATCTCCAGTTTCATTGTCCTTTGAATACACCCATCCGATCATCTGACCAGCCTGTGTTCTCGGGATGGATAACATATCATAAACATCATTCAGAGATACATAAGTTCTGGCAACAAGAAGATCATTCGCATATCGCTCTGTAGCCCGGAGATGCATCATACGATAATCGGCGTTTTCTTCCCACTGAGGATTCTCAACAACATTACCCTGCATATCTTTGGTGTATTTACCAAAATATCTTACAAACGGATCCCCGTCGTTGTCATTATTCAGTCTGGTAACATCCTTTTTAACTTTCTTAGTTTTACCGGTTCCCGGATCTGTCTCGGTAGTCTCCATCTTGTCGTCTTTTGTTCCATAGCGAAGTTCTCTATCGACATCTTCACCGAATCGTTTTGCCACGCGTTCCCGATATTCATTGAATCCAGCCAACGTCGTTGCGTATGCAGCACCAAGCGCAGCATTTCTCTGTCTCAGAATGTTATTGGATGCAAGGATACAGGCAAGAGAAAACGTACCCATAACTACCGGAGGTCCGTATAATTTAACAAACGCAATACCGGTTTCCGCATAAACCTTTACCAATTTCTTTTCATCCGGCTGTACAGACTCCGTTTCTTCCTTCTCTGCAGCTTCTTCTGCCTCAGCATGAATATCATCGATTTTTTCCTTTGCTTCGTCCAGAACGTCGCCGACTTTCGTTGTATTCACACACGCCCAGATTGCACTCCCAACGATACCGATAACCCCGGTAACGATCAGGATTTCCGGACTGTGAACTTTTGCTTTGTATGTAACTTTCTGAAAATTTGTACATGCTTTTGCGATAAGTTTGTTTTTCATAATTTGTTCTCCTTATAATATTCTCTATATTCTTGTTCTGTCGGGAACAGCATCCAACCGTCCCCGATCCATCCTAAATATCCAAAATTTGTTGGATATCCTTTCATGGCAATCACCTCAATTCAGAGCGACAGGTTTCGGAAGTCTTAACACGTAACCATCTGGAACGTGAACTGCTTTTGCCCCAACAAGAGTTTCCCAACCATAGTTGCTTGCTGTGGTATTTTCGATTTCCACATCTGCGAGATCATAAAGGTCCGCAACACTTGCTGTATCATACGTCTCGATAATATCCTGTAAAGCGTCCAGAACCATCTCTGCATCTCCACGGGTTTCGAAGAGGAGATTATCAAAGTCATAAATACTTCGGTCTCTTCTGGCACGATGTTCCGACTTTCTATCATCAGTATCGTTACGATACCAATAATTTGCATAAGGTCTTCGTTCGCCTTCAGATCGTCTACGACTTCCGCCGTTTTCATATAAAAACGCGTCGAGACTATCAGAAACGATTTTCTTTAACGCAGGTCCAACGATATTTTCGATTATGTTGTCGCGAACTTTCCGAAGATCACTGGGTATAAAAATTTCTGCGATCTTTTGCATCTCGCTTTTCTTTTTTATTTTTGCTTTTCCGGATATGACTTTCTCAATCACTGGTTTTTTAGTTTTGGATTCCTTTTCTTCTTTCGATTTGAAGGAATTTGATCTGTATTCGTCCAAAATATCACTCCTTTCTCTTCCCATTGGTGAACACGACATTCGACACACGATCCGCTACGTAATTCGCCACGCCTTCACGAATCTGATCTGTTTCGAGTGCAAACTTTGCGATTTTATATCCTGTAAATATCATTCCGGCTGTGAATCCAGTCAAAAACACCATTGCAGTTGCTGCTTTTTTCATGTCTTTCTCCTTTCTAAAAAGAAAAAGAGGAAAAGCCCCTGTGATAGGGACTCCGCCTCTTGTTTCGAACCTTATTCAGCATCTTTCAGATCTTCCGGTTCAACATCCTCATCCACATCCTCCGTGGACATATCCTGCTCATGTTTTTCTTTCACGATTTTTGCCTTGCAATTACAGGACTTCGGTTTCTTGCGTGCTGCAAGAGGCTCGATTACGAACTTGTGCAATAATGCACCAGCCAGTAATGCTCCGCCAATTACAACCGCCGTACCAAGTCCGCCGCCAGACTCTTCCTCGCGTTCGATAACTTCAGCATTCAGTTCCTCGTTTTCTGTTGCTCTGATTTCGTTGTTTTCCATAATTGTTATCTCCTTTCGATTGTTAAATGGTTCTTTTCATTAAAGTTCATGTATTTTTCGCGCAATTATCGTAATGTTTCGTATCCTGACCTAGGTTCTATGTCATAGTTGATTACGAGACACGGTGTTCCATCAGGCGTAAGCTGGGAACTGAATCGTATATCGACCCATCCCCAATCTACATTCCAGCCCACGTCTTCATAAACTCTTCCGTGCTTCAAGCCAAGTTCGTCATAGAAATCACCGAGCGAAACATATAATTCATCCCGCAACCTTCGATTAATGTATTGCTCGGCTTTACGGATCGCGTCAGCGCTGGATTTGAAATATCTTTCCAAAGCCGGATCGTAGCACAGGGTATCTCCTTTATCCGTGATGATGATATCTTCCTTTTTTGGTGGATTCTTTTTGATACGATCTTTATCCACCTCGTCGCGGATTGACTGTTCTTTCTTTTCGCCTACGGTCTCGATCACTTTATCTTTGTATTCCTTGAAAGCAGTCTGTGTCATACCATATGCAGTTGCGAGCGCTGCGTTCCGTTTCATATGAATGGAACTTGCTCCGATAATGCATGCTGCTGAGACAAGTCCTGATGCGGTCGCTGGTGCATAACATTTCCACACAGCCTTTACGGTTTCTGTCTTTGTGAGAGTTTCTTTATCTTCCTCTTTTTTCACTTTCTCGATTTCTTTTTCTGCTTCTGGAGTTGCTTTCACAGCCAGAACAACCGTGATGACCATACCCGCCAAACCTAATCCTGTAAGGATTTCCGGACTATGTTTTCTCAAAGATCTTGACATAGATCTTCCAAAACGATTGATGATGTTATTTACAGCTTTTAAATTGAACATTACAACTTTCTCCTTTTACTTGAAATTACATGTAATTAATTGATCGATCAAATATTCTGCAGTGTCTTTTGCTACAGAAAATATAAAACTGTTTTTCTTGTTTAAATATGCATAGTCGTCCATTTTATCTCGGAATCTTTCCAAAACAAACAAAGGCGGCAAGTTTTTGTTTTTGGATAATTCCACCAACAATTCTTTTGCCGCCCAGATGCTATACGTTTCATATTGAAACTCTTTCTTCTGCCAAGGAGTATATACATGATCTGAAAATTCGTAAATATAATCCTTGACGATGCTAATTGCTAAATCATTTGAAGACATACCACGTCCTTCCTTTCGTTAAATGTAAAATAGAAGAGACCTTGTTAGATCTCTTCGTTTTTCTGCTTGTCCATAGCTCTCGCAACTTCTTCCTTAATTTCGGCTTTCATTTCCTGTTCGTCTACCCAATCGGACAAGAGCGTTGCTCCAAATCCGATCACGGTGACCACCATTCCGAAAACCTTTAATAAATTTCTGTTCATATAAAGCTACCTCCTTTCTTCATAATACACTTTGTACTTTTTGCGGATCAAAAATCAGCATGAGGCGGAAATGGCATATAGATTAAATAATATGATGGACAGTCCGGATCACAGGGTTCTTCACAAAGCTGATGCTCGAAATCAACCCATTGGTAACCGTATTCTGCTTCGGCGTTATAAAGATTCCATCCGACACTTTTTCCGTAATCAGTAGGAGTTAAACCAAGAAAATCATAGAATTCGTTCAACGAAGCATACCCTCGAAGAGCGAGAATCCGGTTGAAATGATATTCAGCATCTGCCACCTCGATCATAGTTCGGAAGAAGAATCGATTAGAAATTTCATCAAAGAAAATTAAGATGTCCTCGTTTTCTGGTTTTGGAATATCCACGAGATCAAAATACTCCCTCGATATTGCTTCTCTGATTTCTTTATCTTTTTCTTCACCGATAATTTCCTTGACTTTCTTTCTGTATTCCTTAAAAGATCGATCCAGAACTGCATACGCGCTCATTAAAGACGCTTGCGATCTAGCATTTAGCACACTCGCTCCGATAATACATCCGATCGTAGCTGTACCCATTAATATGGAAGGAATATATTCTTTTGCATAGATTTTGACTGTTTCTTCCAGAGAAAGTTCTTTATCAAAGGTCTGTTCAACGGCTTTCTTCGTTGAGAGAGCAGTCAGAACAGATGTTCCAACCACTCCGAACGATGCTGTAACACTCAATAAAGTGGATTTAGATCGAAATCGCATAATTCTTCACTCCTTTTCCGAACCGCTTCGTCCAAAATTTTCTTCATGTTTTGAATATCTTCTCGATATGTTTCTCCGATTCCCCGGATATTCATAATCTGTTCTTCTGAAGTGGCATATAAATCGTTTACAGATTTTATCCCGCCTCGAATCAGAGCATTTACGAGACGATTCGGATACTTATAGTCCATAATATTATGACAAAACCGACGTAATACTTCCTGTTCGGTTTCGATTAATGTCGGATAGTAAGGAATTTTAACGCTTCCCAATGCAGCTTTTATAAGCATTTCTTTTGAAGTATAATTCATATTTACACACCCACTCTTTCTGGTAAATTCGCGATTTTCAAAGCAAGATTGTATGCTTTTTCTTTGTTTTCGTCTGAATATCCACGTAATGATATGAGTTCTATATACTCCCCGTATTCACCACAGCAATATCCAGTGGAACCGCTCCACATAACCGGACAATAACGGCAAAAATTAATGTCGTAGTACGTATTATTTCTTACATTGTCTGCATATTCACAACAAAAACAATGGGTGTAAATATCTTTATATTTTTGACCTTTGTAATCGAGCAAGTAGTGATGTTTCAGTGTCGCGATTAGAGAGTCCCAATCGTAACGCGATACTACTACAGGCAAGTCCTCTTTGTTTTTAATAGCATCTGCAATCCAGTTCCACATTTTCCGATGTTCCTCGATGGCTTGTTTCTTTGTTAATTCCATATTCCTATTTCTCCTTTCATAAAAAGCAAAAGAAAAAGAGCCTCATCGCTGAGACTCCTCTTCCTTGTTAAAAGTTTCATCAATACGGTCATTTACGTAGCACTTGATAAATGGCACGAATGGTAACATAAAGCAAATTACGCAATATAACGTAAATCCTTTCCAGTGTCTTTTACACCAGGATAACGATAATTTCGTAATCTCCCAATATTCTTTCCATGCATTTACAGATTTCTTAAACATAATAAATTCTCCTTTCATGATGTTTTCTCTTCATTAAGGAAGATGTTTATTTCGCGCATGGAAAATAGAAGAGTCCCTGTTAGGACTCCTCCGTTAAACTTTCCAAAAGTTTCGAAAGTTCTTCTTTGGACATACGCACCTCCAAATTAATTTTTGCAGAGATTACATCATCGGTGATGTTCTGTACGCCGAGTTCGTTCAACTGGACTTTTACATCACGTCCGGTTTTCTTTCTCAGCAGTCTTTCAATCACCTTTCCGATCAATCCTGTCATAAATTTTGATTCGATTTTCATAATATCCATAACCCTTTCTCCTTTCGTTTATGTTGTTTCATTAAAGAGCATGAATATTTTGCGAAACAGAAGAGTCCATGTTTCAGGACTCTTCTTTTGATTTGATCATTTTGTCATATTCTTCATTCTTCGCTTTCGCAAACTCAACTTCCGTCATCATTGAAATTTCGTTTATGAAATTATCGTCATCGTCGTCGATTTCGTCAATGTACTTTTTAACCACATTATAAACGGTTCTCCAATACACGCTCGCCGCCAAAGACATACCTTCATAAAGATCCTTTTCGATTTTTGTTTTCAGTTCGTTTGTCATCATAGCTTTCTCCTTTCGTTTTAGACAAATGTTTTCTCTTCATTAAGGAAGATGTATTTTTCGCTCAAAAAGAAAGAGTCCATGTTTCAGGACTCTTCCTCCGACGTTAAGTCTGTCACAACTTCACAAAGATCTTTACATTTTCCAGTTTTTACCCAGGTAATTTCATTCAATAATGAGGCTTTCATTCCTCTAGCTAATGCTTTTAACCCTTCCGTAAAACCGTATTCATATCTAATAGAAACATATACTATATAGCATATAGATCCTATCACAATGATAAGTCTTAACGGTAATGTTAATGCATAAACCACCACGTTAATAATACCTCTCAATAAAATACCTTTCATAATCTTTCTCCTTTCGTTGTAAAAAGTTTTTTGTTTTCATTAGAGTAGATGTGAAAATCGCGCAAAAAGAAAAAGAGTCCATGTTTCAGGACTCTTCCGGATTTCGAGTAAATCCAATGATCTTGTTACTTTCTTTGCTTTTTTTTTGTTTTGTTTCGTTTCGTTTTCTACTTTCCAGGACTTTATCTACAGATTTTTCAAATGATAATCCGTCGTTTTGCATAGCATCGAGAATATCGTTTCCCAAGTCTACAGCTCTATCAACGAATTGCACCGTAAAATTAAAGATAAATTTCCCAATAGAAAATCCAATCCCCAATATAATTGCGTTTTTAAGTTTCATAGCATTCACTCCTTTCTTTTCATTATATAAAATGTAAGATTAGCGCAAAAATAAAAGAAAAAGAAGAGAGTCATTTCTGACTCTCAAATTTGTGGTTACTGCGATACAGATTCTCGGCATAATCTTTGTCGATCGTTGAATAATATCTAGCATTTCCGTCTTCATAGATCATAAAGCTAATCGTTTCAGAATCCTCGTCTACGATCTCATATTTGTTAAGATCGTTGTGCTCTGATTCCATATACGATTCCACCAGATCTTCTGATTCAATCGTCTGCTGTTTGTTTTCTTCGATCTCGTTTGTTCCATAATACATACCGATACCAAATCCTACAACTAACAATAACACAACTAATAATTTTTCTTTCATCTTCACTCTCTCCTTTTCGTTATTTGTTATTTCTTTCATTAAGGAGCATGTATTTTTCGCGCAAAAAGAAAAAGAGCGTGTACGAGACACGCCCTAATTCTTTTCGGACTCTTATTTTTTCGGTTTGAAAAACTTGATCAAACCCTTAAAAGTTGGACTCGTGTAAGTACCTGTTTCTTCGAATTTGAATCCTGTCCACAACCAGATTCCGTAGAACGTCAACGGTACCAGAAGTTCCGCACCGGCAATACCGATTTTCACCCATCGGTCGATTCGGGATTCTTCGAGTTGAATATCGCTCATTTCGTTTTCTTTACGAACTTTTTCCCACTCGATATCACCTTTGTCTTCCTCCAGTTTCAATCGATACAGTCGATTCAGTTCTTCGCTCAACCGCTCTCGCTCTTTTTCATCCAGATCGTCGTCGTTCAATTTCGTAAAAATATCAAGTATTCTCGACTCCAATTCTTTCCTGATTTCATCTTCCATTTTTCGTTCTCCTTTCTATTTATCAGTCTTCATAAGAGTCGTTGTTTTTCTGGCGTGTACACTTATTAACGATCATAGTAACGGCATATCCGTCTTTCAAAATATCAGGATCGTTGTTAAACTCTGCAAAAACATACGTTTCTCCGTCTTCGACTTCGACGACCAGAAGATTACCAACAGCTTCTTCCGAATTGCGGATTTTTAAGTATGTTTTACAAATTGTCTGAACAACAAGAACGATCATTGCTAATATCAGTACGATTAAAAGTTCCATCCGACTTTCCTTTCTTAACAAAATATCATATTTTACGGTCAAACAAATCCTTGAAAATATCAATCTCTCGCTTTGTTCAGAAGCCAGAAGAATTTGTGATACAGTTCATAATATGTGCCTTTATCACACGGAATGTCCATTTTAGCTTTCAGAATATCATACGACGAGCCTGTCGTAACGCCTTCGAGAATGTACTCCCATAAGGATTCTGATGTTTGAATCGCAGTGTTTTCCACAAGTTTCATACGATCACGGTAATAGATTCGTGCTTCTGCTAAGCGGGCCGTTGGATCGGAATGTCCTTTCCCTTTTTCATATTTTTCGAACATAGCAAGATCTGTCGGACGTCTACTGAGACTGTCCAGAGAATTATACGCTCGCAACCAGATCGGATACTGAAGACAAAAATGTTTCAACTCCAGATAACGATACTTCTCGATCCAGTGTTTGTTGTTTTTTGTTACTTCGTTTCTTTCACTCATTATCTTTCTCCTTTCCATACGTAGCCGGTTTCTTCATATAATTTATTTTGAGAAATATAAAGTTGATTTTACCGTACCGACTGTTCATTTCTTCCAACTTGGTGATCTGTTTTCCTCCTCTTGTCGCAGTACCGATCGGTGAAAACAGAAGAGTCCATGGTTAGGACTCATACTGCATTTTCTGGAGTTTCCTCCGCATAAACGTCAATTCTTTTCGGTATTTCTCGATCTCGTAAGCGTTTCTTGTCCGAAGTAATAAGTCTTCCATCATTCGGATTTTCGTTTCGAGATGCTGTTTATTCTCTCTCTGCTGACGCATACGTAACACCTCCTTTCATTATAGAAGGTGTAGATTTTGCGAAAAAAAAAAAAGAAAGAGACCGTGATGGGCCTCATTTCTTCTTCCGTGTGAAGAATTTTACAATGAAATAGATAATTAATACACAGACAATCACATCGCCGAATGTCAGTAGCAGTGTCGCTCCTCCTACAATAGTCACGATCACCACTAAAGCGATCAGCAATAATACTGTTAGTATAATTGTAAATAATATCATTGTTCATCTCTCCTTTCTTTTCATTATAGTGAATGTATTTTTTGCGTTATTCAACGATTAATCCTCAAGACGCGGAAAAACTAAGATAAAATGTTTAACGAGCGGTTTGGTTCCACATTATTCCTACATTTTGAAAGAAAAAATGCCGATGTAACATAAAGTGGTGTAGGGTAGTCGAAAGCGGACTATTCCTACACCACCCCCACATGATTCTTACACTTAACTGGTAGTTGTCGTTGTAATTTTCTTGTACTTTGCTGTGCTTACTCCAAGGATTACACCCAGGCAGGCAACTACTGCATTGACTGTTCCGTTAATTTCTTCGCCGAATGGAAGCCCCCAAATCTGCGTGAGGGCAAAATATAACGTACCAAGTGCTGGCAGAACAATCATTGTAACCCATTTAAGAATGTTATATACTTTATCGCTCATTTTTCATCGCTTCCTTTGCATGAATATATGTTTTATAAATTGGTAATCGGTCTACAGCATCCATAACGCGCTTTGCCGATCCATTTCCTCCGTTCTTCTCATACGGAATATACAAGTAATCATGAAGATTCTCATACTCGTCTTCTGTAAGCCATCCACGTTCCAGATAACTCATTCCAAGATAGACGATACGATCATGACCAAGACCAATTAACAGTTCGACTTCTGCCGAATTCCGATCAGATTTTCTCTGTATAAACGCCCAAAATCCGGAAGAGGCGAGAACAGAACATATAATCGTAATAAACATCTGCACATATTCGTTCATTCTGTTTCACCTCCTACGCAACCAAACGTTCCAGTTCTTGTGGAACATAAACCCAAGCTCTTTCACCTAGTATCTCGTAGGCGTGTCTAAAAATCTGTAATCCATAATCCGCAATGAAATTGCAGATCCATTCTTCCATCTCCATCCAATATTCAGGATATACCATCTGATGAATTATTTGTAACAAATCGTAACTCACCATAGTTGCATGTCCTAGCTCGTGGATCAAGACCCGATTCAGAAAGTCGCCGTTCAAATCTTTTGAAAGGTAAATGCACCTTGTCGACGGATCTGTAGTAGCTACTCTGTAATTTTGTGTCCTGTCCACGAGTTTCGGACTATACGGATGTACAAATTTTACACGCCAGAGATCTCCGTTCATGTAAAAGTAATCCATTTTGAATTACGTAGGCATTTCGTTCAGAACTGTCTGCATCTCGGTCTTCATTTTCTTACGCATGGTAGGATCCGCGTCTTTCCAGATGTCTTTGAGCGTATCAAGTGCTTCATGAACGTGACGCTGTCCGTAATCATCCATGGACTGTTTGTCTGACGGATTGTGAGAATCCATGTAATGACGCTTCGCCTTGCGGTACTCATTGTATGTCATACTGTGGATTGGATCTCTGTCTGGATCCCAATCGTTGTCTTGTTCGTACCCCATTCGAGTTCCCGACTGAGAACGGTTTCCGTTATTTGATGGTCTGCTTGAGTTTCCGCTCTGTGAATTGTTATTTCGCCCGTTTGTGTATCCCATCATTTCAGAGGGATCCCATTCATCATCGTTCCAGCGTCCGTATTCTTCCATATAATATGGTTTCATCATGAACGGCGGAATATAACCCATTCTGGATCCTCTACCTTTGGGAGCATATCGACCATTTGAGTAGCGGCGGCTGTTATATCCCATACGATCGTCATCTTCCTCAGCTTCTTCCATTGCGTGAATGATTTTCTTGTAATAGCAAGCTTCCATGCAAGATTTTTCGGCTTCCGCAAGATCTTTGATCATATCCGCAACTTCGCCGCAATCTTTCGCATTAATATCGTCAACGCCTTTGGTGTGGAGTTCATTATCCAGCAGCTTGATAAAGTCTTTCTTTAATGCACAGATCTGTTCGAAGGAACCTTCTTTCATCATTTCTTCTAATTTATGACTCATATCCAGCACCTCCTAACCCAACCGCTTTGCGGTAAATGCGGAATTCGCATCAATGACAGCAGCTACCGTTCCGGTATTTACAATTGTAATACGATCGTAATCGCCGCAACAATTGCGGAAGAACGTATGAGCAGCAACATTGTCGAGAGATCCAACGGTGTCTTCTGTAACAATAATAGTTGTCTCTGGTAACACTTCTCCGCCAGCTTCCATCTGTAACTGAACGGTTCCTACTACTGCGCCGCCAACATTACCGGTGAACATAAGTTCATATACTCCGCATTTTTTTAATTTGATTGCGGAACTTCCCTGACGGTGACACTCACAACATCCGGATTTAAAAGTTTCGAGATCAAAAGTAATCGCTTCTCCTGGCTGAACAGTCTGTGTCGTAGAGTTTGAAAGTAAAATCATAATATACCTCCTAGTATAAAAATCAGGAGAGGAAATCCATTTTGAATGAAAATCCCCTCCTAAATAGATTCAACATTTAGCAGCAAGAATTACAGGTTGCACCGGCAAACTGTGCATACTGCTGAGGAGTATAGCAGCAATTCGGGTTCGGAACGAAGTAAGCGGGTTTCGCGCAAGGCTGCAGGCGGTCGATCAGGTAGTCGTTCTGATTCCGCTGAGATACGCCCAGATTCAGAGCCTGTACCTGAGATCTCAGTTCCGCGATGACATCGTCTTTCTGCTGCATCTGGTAGGATACCAGTTCGTCATGCAGTGCACGATAGTTTGCATTGTCGTTCTGAACAATCGTATTAGTCTGAGCATTAATTGCCTGAAGCAGAGCGCTATTGTTCAGTGCTGCAGTATACTGTACGTCTTTGATAGCCGCACGGTTCTCGCAGCAACAGTCAGCCAGCTGACGAGATACAGCGTTCGTGTCCTGCATCTGAGCAATCGCGTTGTTATTCAGAGTCTGCTGCAGAGCGAAGTTACCCTGCTGGATGGTATTGGCGATGCCGTTCATCTGAGCAAGCTGATCATAACCCAGAGAGCAGAGACCGTTTTCCAGACCATTGAGTTTGTTGGTAACTGCCTGGTTGTTAAAACCTGCCTGCAAGTCTGCACAAGTTGCTGGAGCAGAGCATCCACAACCGGATCCAGAACCTCCGCCATAGCCGCCGAACAGTCCTCCTCGGCCGCCCCATCCTCCGAAAAGAGCAAGGATAATAATAACGGCCCACCAGTCGTTACCCCATCCGCTGTCGTTGTTTCTACAATTTGCTCCTGTTACCGCTGCGATATCTGCAACACTTGGTACATTACCGGAATTGAACATAATATGTTCCTCCTTAAAAATTTATTTACAAACGAGAACTTTCTTGATCGCGCGCATTATCTCGAAAATTCTCGGTTTGCATCTAAGTATAAAAAAGAGACTCTACCGAAGTAAGGTCTCAAAGTCCATTTTGAATTTTTAGAACGGAAGATTAAATCTCTGTCTTGCCATCTGCATTACCTGTTCTTTGTTCATTCCCATACTCTGCATAAGATTGTTCGCAATCTGTTCACCGGCTTTTGCGTCGCCATTCATGACTGCGTTAATCGCCGCTTCTGCCCACGGGGCGTTGGGAATATTATTTCGGTTAGCATTAACTAACTGCTGGGCAAAGTTTAACATCTTACTCATGACTTATTCTCCTTTGATAATTTAATTAGGTAAAACAATACCTTCCATAGCAGCCCTCATTTCAAGAATCGCAATATAGTCACTCATTACTCGGATCTGCATATCGTAAGTGCTTCTGGGACATGTTGGAGTGAAATCGAGAAGTTCATTATCCCATTTTTCTAACATATACTTGAGCTTCCCATAGCGAATCTTTACCTGTGAATATTCTGCTTTAAATCGCTCTTTGTAATCCTCGCTACCCATCATTTCAACGGTGTCTTTTAATTCCATGGGTCTCATGTCACTCATTGTTCTAATCCTCCTCTTCGATAATCGGAATACCGTAAGCTTCTGCGCATTCATGTTCGATCTTACATCCTCTGGCATCCTGCCAGCCCTGTGTAAAATATGCAACATCCGCCGTAGAAAGAAATTCAATGGATTTTGAAAGATACCAAAGAGATACATTAACATCCTTTGGAGCGTTCTCCTTTACAAAGCTGTCAATCACCTCTACAGAACCATAATGCGCTTTGATTCTACTGATGATCTGTTCCCGTTCCTGTAAAATTTCTTTGTCTGTTTTACCGTTCATGGTCTGTGAAATAAATAATTTAAGCACCGGTTTGTTCCTCCTTTACTTGCTGGGATTTGTTATAAGGTTTCTTTTGTTTGTTTCTATTAGAAAGCATCTTTTCGAGTTTGTCAAATCTCTGATCGATGCGATCTAATCGTTCCTCTAACGGAGATTTCTGCGGTTCCATCTGTGGCTGCTCTGGAATAAATTTCACGGTAGCAATCGTTCCGTCCTTCGTCCAGGTTTTGGCGTAGATGGCAGAATAGTCATTCTGTGGAAACAGCGACACCGAGCCATCCATCGGCACTTCCTGCGGGGTGATTTCGTCGAGATTATTTACAGTTCGTCCTGGAATGGATTGAAAACGACTTGGCTGCTGGACGTATGGATTCTGATATGTCTGCAATGTCGTAGTATATCCTCCGTTTTGTGGAACGTAAGAGGTTCCAGGCATGGGTGTGAAACCTGCAGAACCGTAGAATGGATTGTTTTGGTTGATCATGATTTAGTAGCCTCCTTTCTGATTTATTATTTTAATTTGCTATCGCAATGATGTGTACATCTCCAGTTACTTCTGTAATAGTAACAACTCCGCTATCATAAACATCTGACGTTACATCATTCGCTCCCATTCGCACGCTTACTGTTTTCAGCGTGTATTCATTATTTGCTGAAAGGCGAATAGTCAATGGTTCTTCGGGAGATATGATTACGTCGGAATAATCACTGGAGACATTTGTGAGCGACTGTTTTACGCAATAAAAATTGTCGTAGTTTAGCTTTACGTCAGCAAAACATAAATCATGATCGCTTACCGCAACCATGTTTTCGCCTATTTTATAAAACTTGTACAAATTGCTGTTGATCACGTCATAATGCAAAACCTCCATGTTTTCATTAACAAAAATTTGATCAATACAGTTGTTTTGATCACGCACGGTTTGCGATTTTACAGATATCGCATAACTAAAACCATTATCGGTGAACATCTTCCATATTTCTTTATCGGACGAGAAATCATTTGAATCCATACACACGACAATGAAAGGGTTCTTATCTTTTGCAATCTCGTCGAGAATTTGTTGTGCTTCCGATACTCTAGATGTGTTTTTCGACACTTCAAGTTGAGTGTTATATACACTCATTTTTATTTGATCGCTTCCCACGCGGTCTTTAAATAACGGAAGTTGTACCTCATATTTCGCCAAACATCTCTTGTCAGAACTCCAATCGTCAAATTCAAATTCGCTGCTGGTTGCAATTTCCCATGCTGACAGAAGCATACGTTCGTTTGTTGGATATAGATCTCCATTGCTACTGCAATACGGAAATTGCCACCCTATCATTTCCTCCGAGAATTTTTTTGTATTTGTATCGTCCAAATTTCCGTTTGGAGATCTCACCTCTTGAAATGCACAGATGTCAACTCCAAAATCTTGCAGCTGCTCTTTTACGCATTGCCAATTTTTTTGTGCGTGTCCTGCGCCATAGATGTTATATGTCCCAATTCTCACAGCATCTTTTGTTTTGTTGTTCTCCTTGATGGATGCACTTTTAACTCGCTTTCCAAGATCGCCATTAATACGTTCTTCAACTTTTAACTGGACGTATTCATTAATCTGTTCAAAAAAACCAGTTTGTTTTTCCTCATCGACATTCACCCATAAGAAATCTTCTGTAACTTCTTCCGTAGACACGACGTTGTAACTACGTTTTGATTTTATATATTTCGGCTTTTTTGACAGTGTATATTTTTCTGTGACATGTGGCACTTTATTGTTCCATTCGTCCCAGCTTGTATATGTTTCCTTAATAACATTGGTTCCGCTGAAATATATTATATCTCGGATATTAATAGCCCAAGTGCCGATATCCGTTCTGTTAACGGGATTGTTTTTGTCGTCAAGAATATTCACATAATCCATTGACTCGTCGTATAATGTAATACCACATAGCATAGTACTTGTCGGATCATATGGATATCCGGGATAAAAACCATCATAAAACAGTTCCGGATCAACTCCGAGAAGTACTGCTTTTCGAAACTCGTATATTTGATCAAGCTTTTCCGACGTTTTAATGCCCGCGTCATATTGGGCTATATATGCTTTTGATTCAGCTGCGTCATTCACAGCCTGATTTACCGCTTGATTCCCATATACTTGTTCCCACTGAACGCCAAGATCAGGAAGCGCATAATGCCATTCGGAGGCATATGCGCTAACATATACCACAACATAGTCGTGCGTCCCCATCTTGAACGTATTACCCCATGTAGAAGTGGATAATGCATACCAGGTAGCATCATCAGGCATATTAATAACTTGTCGAGTATCGTTGCATTTTACGCCGGAAATATATTTTTGTTTTTTGTTAAAAAAAATTACGTCGACTTTATAAGGGAGACTAATTTTGCCATTTGGTACTGATGGTATCCAGGGCGTCATTGCAGAATGTTCATCGGTCTTTAACTCCCCCGTTTCCGGATCATAATACGATCCGAGAATCACATCGTCTTCCGAATACAGGACATTATTTACTTTATATGTTGTGTCATCCAGATTTACAGTTTCTTTAGATAATTCCACATCATCTAACTGAGGAAATTTTAAATCGGCAATATCGTTTATTTCGTCGTTTAAATCAGGATCCAGTTTTTCCTTAGTAATAGACCCATCGGGAATTGTCATGGTCGCTAACGCACCCGAATCGATTTTGTTCTGTACGGCCTGTTCGAATGCCTCGACATTAAGCTCCGGACTTGTAACGTCATCATAGCACTGTGCAATACTGTCGTGAATTGCTTGACGCATGTCCTTTCCGAGTTTTGTGTTTAGAATTTGCGTCAAAAGTTGATCAATTCCAGCCATATGTTGTAGCTCCTTTCAATGCTTCTATTTTTTCATCCAGTTCCTGAATTGCCTTGTAAGCGAGACTAATCGCTGCATACATATCAACATTTCCGCCACTCCCGTCAAGCAATTCTTGCGATATCGGATAACCTTCGCCGATGATAAACCCTAATCTTTCTCGATCATTAGTTTTCCATTTTGAATTTTCATTTTTCAAACGGTACCGATAAACCCAGGTATTTTTTATCTCGTCTAGCGCGTTTCCGTCATAGTAGGAAATGTCTTTTTTCAATTCTGCACGCGAACCCGTGATCCAATTCATTGCCTTGCATGTTCCGTCGTCTGTTACCAAAAAATTGTAATGAGAAGGGTCGTACGCGTGGGAACCGTCCCAGCCGCCCCAAACAACCCATGGACCTTTTGCGCCAATTCCGTTTTGCTGAGTATCAACCGTATCCCAATACTCCGCCGGTCCCGTATATTCTGGGTCCTCAATGTTTCGGTATTTCACCTGCCATCCACCAAGAGAAAACGGAACTTCCTCATTTGTCTCGTCATATTTCATATAGTCAGACAAATTCAACTTCGAAGCGTCAATAATTCCATTGTCGAGATCGATACGCATACCGGTTCCCGCTTCTGCGTTATAGTTATTCGCGAGCAACTCTCCGCCGTGAATACGATAAGCACTCATAGTACCAGCAACGATCCAGTCCGCAACAAACTGTCCATTAATTGCCCAAGCAGAACTATAAGGACCGTCATAACCATTGGTTGAAAACGCAATTCCTTGACTATTGATCTGCATAATTTCTGTCGCCTGTTCTTTGCTTGGCGCATTCATATACAAATCTCTCAACCAAAGTCCGTTTTCGTCGTATTCTGTAATTTTATAGCCGCCTTTCGCACCGTTAATACGATCGATGACATCATTAAAAATATCCAAAATGCTATTCCCATTCGCATCGATTTCTTTTGAAAGATTTTCAATCACCTGATTGATTTTATTGTTTACGTCTTTGGACGTCGAGGTGATTTCGGGAATGGAAACCCCAAAGGTGTATTCCGAGTTCGATGGATCGGTTAAGTCGAGAACCATTTTTGTACAAAGATAGTGGTCGTCAATCCCATGGGGAATAGAAACTACGCGTACATACTTTCCAGCGTCAATTGCTTCTGTGTTTACACCAATTCGGTGTAGGTCAATCGCTTTGATCGTGATCGTCAATGATTCTTTCAATGCTTTGTCCAGAAGTGTCTGACCATAAGTTTTCAACTCGCTGGGATCTTCAATATCGTTATTCGTAACCGTAATGGTGATGACCCCAAACAAATTCTCTCCTTCTATGGAACGTAAATACTTCACACCTCCGTTCACAGAAGAAATATCCACACGATTACCTTCATCATCCGCTTTTCCAAGTGGAATGATACGTGTATAAATCCCGGACGCGTCGATATATTCGGTCAGATCCAACAGATTCTCCCCGAATTTTATCGTCTGCAAAGAAAGATTCGACTGATCCGCATAATAATCAACGTATGTTTTGTTTTGTGATTCGTCTCTACGTGCCACCAAATACCCTTCGAATGGATCGATAACATTGTTTGAAATATCTGTTAAAATGTTTGAATATTCTTTCGTAACGCTTTTAATCAAAGACGTGCTGCTTGTTCCGTTTACTTTTCCTAAATGTAATTGACGATACGTGCTGCAATTATCAAGATAATGAGAAAACACATTTTGAAAATACTGCTGTATCGTAATACCGGTACTATAATCGTATGGAGGAAACGGCACGTCGTTCAAGAACGCCAGTTCCCCTTCACAAAACACCGCTTTGTTTTTATAAAAATCACGCTCGTCATTAAGCACACGCCCCCTCCAAATCTCTTTACCATCTTCTTTCACCGTGAAAATACTTTTCAACTTTGAATAAGATGAATATTTCGGATTGGATTCGGGAAGTGTAAATTCAAGACTGCCTGCTTTGTTTACTTCTTTCGTCAACATCGGGGATAATACAACGAATCCCTGATCTACGACATTCGGCGCATATATCAGTTCATTATCGCAATAAATGGAAAACATTATAAACTACCCCCTTGATAATCGACAGAGACCGTTCCATTGCCTGTAAATTTCAGCGTAACGACAACACCGCCGCCGAATGTCACTTCCGGCAAAAGATTTTCCCCGTCGTTCAAATGATATGTTTTCGAGTTGTACTGTAAATTCATTCCTGTTCCGTCCGAAGAAGTCACGATAATCTTTGGGCATATGTATTCCTGACGAGATGGAATTTCAAGCGTTAAAGTATCGTTCACTTCCAACTCTCCGTATTCTCGAACAATTCCAGTTTCAAAATTGAAAGGATCCCATAACCAATCTTCCAGAGAACTCGTTAATTCTTTTTTATACGGATAGACGTCATAACTGATGGTAATTGTCGACCACCAGGAATCCGAGTTCCATTCGTCGACGGTAAACCGCCCTTCGTAATAAAAACCAGGATCGTCTTCCAAAATTGCTCGTAGCTTCTGTCCATGGAGATAATTCGATATCTCGGAATATAATTCGTCCCACGGTTTGAATCCGTTTTCTACATAAAATTCCCACGATCCGGTTCGTGTGTTATACAAAGGATAACCGGTAAGGGATTCCGTGAGATCCAGAACCCCATTACCTCCGGGAATATCTACGTATTGTGACTTTACAGTCGGGGGATTAAACGATGGACGCTTAGACGGAATCAAATGCCAATCGTCCCATGTGTTCTTATCTCCAAAAGTGATTGAATGATACATCAAATACCCCTATCCTTATATTTTTGTCGTACCCCAAGCCGTTGATCTATTTTTCCTTCCATTTGACCAACAAGTGCTCCAGTATCCGTTACCAGTTTCAAATTTTCTATGGATTGCGCCATACTATCGAGTCGTTCTCCCAGATCGTTGATCGCTTGGACAACTTCTCGGTTGTTCAATTGTACAGCATTCGATCTCGGTGTATACCCGGTACGAATTGCCTGAACGTTTCGTCCAAGATTACCCGTATAGATACCACCAAAATACGTTCCATTTTGATTGTTTAGCAAAGAATTGGCAGCTCCAACGCCTGCATAAACATTGGACAAATCCATTACCGGAGTGATTACCGGCTGAACATCCATTCCTTCGTTGACGATCGTATTAAGTCTCGACAAAACTGCCTGCATTCCAAGCATAGCCACATCTGCTGCTCCGATCGCTGAAGTTTCCACAAGATGACCATATTTTTCAAAGCCTCTCGCTAAACCTCGATCAGACATCTCGCCTAACCATTCGAATTCTTTAGATGGCGAATTGATATCGAGTTCACGTTCTGCAGCCTCCAAAGAAGCAGCTGCTGCAGCTGCTGCAGCGTTAATTGCACTCGACTGATTTTCTAGAATACCTATCGCCAAACCGAACATCATGTTGGCACCAACCGAATAGAAGTTATCACTGTATCCGTTTGCAGTAAGTACCAAGCTATTCATAACAATTGTTAAAGCACTTCCAACGGCATAACTGTTTACGGAAATACCACTCGATAAACTCTTCATCAGATTCTGTCCACCGTCGCTGAATATTCTTGTAGAAGAATGTAACTGATTTTCTGCGCTTCGCATTACAGAGTCGAGGAGCGTCCGCATAGATTCCTGAACACTCGATGTCTGACTGGTAAAGGTGCTACTCATCGTGTTTGTCATGTTACGAATCATTGTCTTCGCTTGATTATCCACGGAACTTGAATTGTCCCGAAGATAGTTTTTGATGGTATTTACAACTGTTTTCGCGAGGTTTCTTCCAGCGGTTTCTGCCGTTATCGTTGAATCTTTAAAAGCGTTGATAAACTCTTCAACACCACTTGAGCCAACTTGTCCAAGTGTTTGTGCGAAGTTCAGGAATCCCGTATAATCTACACCAGACATAGATCCCGCAAGATTTACGAGTTTTGAGAACTGTGTAGTAGCATAACTTAAAGTTGAAAAATCAATTCCCGTCAGACTGTTATAATAATTAGACATACACTGTCCAAAGGTTACAAGATCTTTTCCGAAGGCTCCGATGTTGTTGTCGCCGGTAAACCATGAAACGATACCTCCAGAATTCGGAAGATTCTCAGCAAGAGCGGAAAGTGCTTTCGCAGCGTTTGCCGAGTTAATCACCACATTCGCGTCCAAACCAACGACGCTATCTGCATATTTCTTGATGCTTTCTCCAAACGGAACCAGCTGTTCACCGAATGTTGAAATATCATTTTCGCCGGCAAAGAAACCAGCTACGCCACCCGTATTCGGAAGATTGTTGGCAAGTTCCGCCATAGCCATAGCCGCATTCGCAGAATTGATGCCCACGTTCGCGTCCAAACCAACAACACTGTCTGCGTATTTCTTAAACAGAGGTCCGAATTCAGCAAGCTCTTCAGCGAAAGTTGAAATATCATTTTCTCCAGCAAAGAAACCAGCTACGCCACCCGTATTAGGTATTTTATTGGCAAATTCAGCCATTGCGGTTGCTGCATTTGCTGACGCCTCAATAACACCACCATCAATCCCTTTGATTGAGTCGTAATATGCTTTGAAATATGGAGCAAATTCAGCAAGTTCCTGACCAAATTTCACGAGCGCATTACCACCGGTAAACCAACTGGTCAAACCATCAATAATGTTTGATGCAGTTAAGACTAAGATACTGGACGCTAAAGTCGCAACTCCCGTCAATGCCGAAGAATCAATCGAGCTAATTCCATCGAAGAACGGTTTTGCATTACTCATAAAGTCGGCAAGATCTTGACCAATTTGAGGGAAAGAGCTGGAAACCCCAGTTGCGAATCCGGCGATAATATTTCCGGCAAAAGATCCGATTGCATTACCTATCTGCCCAAGAACTTTTGTACCCTCGCTAATTAACCAAGAAAATCCAGGAATCTGAGCAAGTCCGCCAAGCGCAGCACAAATCGCAGCAATACCAGCAACCACGATAGCTAAACCAGCGATACCAGTCAATGCTCCCTGTATTGGAATAGCCTGTATAATAAACATACTTGCGGAAAGCGAGAGTAGAAGAGCAGACAACGCAATAGCATTATTGACAGAATCCGATGAGTTAATCTGTCCAAGCGCAAAGAATAATGCACTGATAATACCTACGACAATCAACATCGCAGCGGTAGTCTTAATTGCGCCTTTCACCATTCCGGATACGGAAGAGAGTAACGCGAAAACACCGACCAACGCTGAAATTGCAGCAATAGCAGTAACCAGATTTTCCGGCGTATATCCATCCATAACGGACAAAATTCCATCGACAAGTTTCGACAAAAGTCGCGAACCAACTTCCACCAACTCCGGAATTCTCTGATCTAACACTTCGAGGAAACTAATAAGGATGTTAAATATCTTATCTGAAATTTCCGGGGCATATTTTTCAAGAACAGCGAGAGTATCATCGATGAGAATGAAGAACGTTTCGGCTAATGCAGGTGCAGTCGTAGAAACCGCCGAAGCCGCTGTCAATATCATCGTGATCAATGCGTCTGCGATAACTTCCGTTTGAGAAGCTAACGTGCTTGCAAACGTTCCGATTGAAACAGCTATCGCCGAAGCAATCGTCGGAAGTAAAGCAGCTACAGATGAGATGATAATAGTCAACGCACCGGCCAATGCTGTAGCGCCAGCTACTCCGCTAACCGCAAGTGTCGCCAAGCCGGTTGATAATAAAGCAAGACCAGCACCGATCGCCGCAGCGGCCACGCCAAATAAAGTAAATGCACCTGCAACAGTAATTAATGCCGGTCCGAGAGGAGCAAGTGCAGTTCCAGCAGCACCAAGACCGATGAATACAACAGCTAATGCACCCAAACCGGTTGCGAGCACAGCGATAGGAAGAGCACCAAGAGCAGCAATCGGAACGATCAGCAAATTCATCGCGGTTGCCATTAATATCATACCTGCAGAAGCCGAAACTAGACCGCCTGAATTTCCGCTCAAGATCTTCAAAGACGCAGTCATAGCCCCGATAGATACACCAACCGCTACAAGTCCTTTTGCAAGCTGTGATAATTCCATTCTGCCGAGTAATTCGATTGGAACGATCAGCAAATTCAACGCGGCAGATATACCGATTAATGAAGAAGCAACTCCTTTCATATTCAGTCCATTCATGGATCTAAGAGCTACTGTAAGTACGGTAATCAGTCCAGTGACGCTTGAAAATCCTTGAACCAAAGAAGAAAAATCTAAACTTCCAAGTTTCTCGATTGCGTAATACATCACAACCATAGCAGCGGCAATCGCGACAATCGTAGTTTTTGCGTTGGATAAATCTGCAACTTTGGAGAATCTCGCGAACAACCCAATTTCAACGAGCAAACCGCCGATAGCAGCAAGCGACTGTATAATTTGTCCGACGTTGAGACCGGAAAACGTCTGCATGGATTTCGCCAATTGTCCAACTGCGATTGAAAATATCACAAGACCTGTAGAAGCCTTGATCAATTCCATGCCGTTTACGTTTTTCGACATCAGTTTCGCTGACGCTGTTAATCCGGCCATAAGACCCGCCATGGAAACCAATGCAGGCCAAGTTTCGTCCCAGGATTGAAAATCTTTTAATTTGGACATCGATGAAGCAAGAATCGTAATTGCACCAGCCATGATTACCATAGATGTTGCAGCTCCAGCAATTCCTGTAACTGGAAAGCGGTTGAGTAATTCCATAGTGCCGACAACTTCAACGAGTAATGTTGAAATTGCAGCCAGACCGTAACCCAATTTATCGACATCTACATAGGTCAAAGCCACTAAAGCTGCCGCGAGTAACGCAACAGATCCTGCAATTCTCAAAAGAGTTCCGGCTTTCAACTGATTCTGATAAGCTTCAAGTGAACCACGAACACTGTCGAGAACATCGGTGATACTATCGGTAAGATCGCCAGCATTGTCCATCAAATCCTGAACAGTATCGATGATTCTTTTGACAAGTATTGCGACACCACCAAGAAGACCGGTTCCCACCACATCGGTTACTGATACTTTGCTAAAAGCGTCCAAGATTTCTTGCCAAATCGGACCAACAATTTCGCGCACTTCTTTTGCAAAGTTCTGAAAAGCTTCAATCACTTCGATTGTAAAATCGGCGAGACGATCAAATATCTTGATAGCGAATTCACCAGCAGTTTCCGCGCCAGATTGAATCGCATCAAAAGCATCGTCGGCTACGCCTTTTAGTTTTAAAAATCCTTTGATTAACTGTTCGATCGAACCAATAGGATCTTCCAGCCATGGAATGGATACATGTTCTGAAATTTTACCTACAAAACTTGTGATGATTCCAATTCCGCCTTTTACAATATCGACAAAGAATTTTATTCCGTCGACAGCAATGCCAACAATACCGTTGAAAATATCATATTTGCCGATCAACTGATCGATTCCAAATACAAAATCTCCAACAGCTGCTGTAGCCGAAAGAATACCGTTTCCAAACGGTAAAATATACCCGACAACCTCAAGAATTCCTTTTCCAATAGCTGTAACAGCCTTAACACCGATATCAAATACAGCGAATACACCTGAGAATGTTCGTTCAAGTTTACTCAAAGTTGCTTCTGACGGTTTCAGGCTTTCGGCAAAATCGTGAAACGACTGAATAAGATCATAAAGTTTATTCGCTCGTTCATCGATACTTTCCGGAGGGAACACTCGCTCCCATCCGTCATGTATTGCTCCGAAAACTTTACCAAGATTTGAAAAGGCAATACTCAATCCTTCGATCAGTAAGTCACGACCGCTAAGTTTGGTGACACCGTCGATTAAGCCGTCAACACTTCCTGACAGATCGTTGGTTGTTTTCGTTGCCTCTTGAAGAGCAGCAATGGTTTCCGGACCAACAATTCCATCCGCTACGATTCCTTTTGCTTCCTGAAAAGCTTTAACGGCGGCTTCTGTTTCTGCTCCGTATTTTCCGTCAGGGCCAAACTGCGACACTTCATATCCAGCGGCTTGTAATGCCTCCTGAATCTTTCGAACGTCATCACTTGCTTCGCCCATCCCAGCGCCACGTTTGAACACGCCCTCAACGTCAAGCATACTCGTTCCAAGGCTATTTACTGATTCTTTTAAAATATCAGTAGACAATGCGCCAGACTGAAAAGCTTTTTCCAAAGAACCATAATCGGATATCATTTGGTCGACATCGACGCCGTGACTTTTAGCAACTTCTTTTATTTTGCTTTCGAAGTCATCCGTACTAATATTAGCTTCGTTAATCTTTCCGACTAATTTATCCCAGTTGGAAGTAAGCGCACCGCTAAGAACTCCGTTTCGAGAATCGGACATCTTGTTAAAGAAGCCACCAATATTATCGGAAAGTTTGGTGAATAGAGAAGCTGCCTGCTCACTATCGCCGATGATCGTTTCCCAACTCTGTGCCCAACCAGATTGTACAGATTCACCAAGGGTATCAAACAACTGAGTGAGTGTCCGTACTTCGGTTGCTGCTTTAACAAGCGATTCGTCGTCTGCGAATTTTTCCAAAGTTTTGATTAAGACATCAGAGGTGAGCCAACTTTCTCCACCACCGGCAGCGCTGATAGATTCTCGGAAACTTACAGATTCATCGACTACAATACCCATCTGTTTTGCAGTCTCTTTCAGCGCATTTTGAAATAATTCACCACCCATACCAGCGTTCACAACGGAGTTCCAGTCCTGAAGACTTACTCTTCCTGCCGCAAGAGCCTGCGAAAGCTGATACATCGCGGTCGATGCCTGAACGGAAGTAGAGCCAGAACCTGCCGCCAGATTTGCAATACCCTTGATAGCTTTGACAGATGTATCCAGATCAACACCAGCAGCAGTAAATGTACCAATGTTACGAGTCATTTCAGCAAAGTTGTAAATCGTCTGATCTGCGTATGTATTCAATTCGTCCAGAGCACGGTTTACGTCATCAAGAGTCGTTCCTTTGCTTTGTGTGTTTGTGAGAATCGTCGTGATAGATCCCATCTTGGTCTCGTATTCATTGAAACCGCTTAAGATAGGATCCAACGTAAGAGATTTCACCATCTGCGTTCCGGTGGAGATTGCGGCGTTCGTAATATTCTGTAACGCTGTTACTCCGACGATTCCGAGATTCGTAAATCGTCCCGCGATTGTCTCTACGGCAGATGATAAACCGGAAAAGTTAATCTTGCTGCTCGTTGACTGCAAGCTTTGCAAACTTTTGGCTGATTTGTCGAAGTTTAAAGCTGATTTCAGTTTGTCCAAGGTGCTCATCGTAGTTTTTGCACCCTGTTCGAATTTTGCATTGTCGAATTGCATTTGAACAATGCGTTGATCGATACTACTCACGATGAGATCACCTCTTTCCAAACATTCTCTGCGATTTTATCAAAAATCGGCCGCATGGCAGGATTGATATAATCTCGCCCCTGCACATAGCCGCCGTTCCTTGTTCCGTGTCCATACTGAATGATTACAGCAATAGGCACGCCTTTATTTACATTTGAGTTTGTCCAATAGATGCTGACGGAATTTTTCGTCTGTCGAATCTCGTAATCCCAGGAATTCGCAGTTGTTCCGCTGTCTATTGGTGTTGCCGAAGCAAGGGCGGCAACTCCCTGTTCTGCATACTTCTGCAAATTTCGATAGTAAAGTTTCTTACCGATAGTGTTGAGAAACTTTTCCGTCTTGGAGAAGTCGCCTTTTTGCTTCACAATTACCATTTTGAATTTTCAGTCCTTTTTTATGAAATCAAACGCTTGATCGTATTGTATCCGGCAGTTCCGTCAACAGTTAAACCATGGTCTTTCTGATACTGACGGACAGCTGTATCAAACCCGCTTCCTGCTTCTCCAGGACTCTCAACACCGTTCGGATTGTATTCGTTAAGATACAGATTGATTTCGACAGCGGTCACAAGATACTGAGTTTCTCCTTTTTTCACATAATGGTTCCCAAGAGCAGCTTCGGATTTTGGTCCCCATTTGCCGTCAACAGTCAGACCTGCATTGTAATCCAGATTCATCGCATACTGAATCGCCATAATTCCAGCTCTCTTCGTATTCGTTCCGCGGATTCCATCTACTACAAGACCGGCTCCACAGAAATTATTCGCATGGATCTGTCCAGCTTTCACAAGTTCCGAACCGGAAGAAGTGCTCGGTTTCGAATTGGATGTTTTAGAGGATCTTTTAATGATCTGCCCTACGTTAATTACATTCGGATTGGAAATTCCGTTGAATGCTGCGAGTTCGGAAGTGGAAACGCCCATCACCATGGCGATCTCGGATAACGTATCTCCGGATTTTACGGTGTACGTATCAAGAATAGTTGTTTCATTGTTTACATTGTCACGAATGAAATCAGCAACCCTACCATAGCCGATAATATACGGATCAGAAAGGCTAATAGAGCGATATCCAACAGCGTCCGACTTATTGCCTTCAATCGCTTTCAAAGTTGATCCGTTTACAGACACAACGTAACCGACATGCGTGGAATCTTTCTGAGTATGTTTATTGCTGTAAAAGATGACATCGTTTCTTTTAGGAATATAAGAGCCGCCCTGAGATTTGCTGTTTTCCCATCTTCCTTTGTTTTTAAACCATCGAACTCCCGCGTCGCAGTCAGCAGTATTTGGAACAATATCCTCGCGGATACCTTTCAGTCGAGCAATAACCGTGACAAAAATACCACACCACGCAACGTTTGTCGGGAAACCTGCTCCTGTATAATCGTTGTAGAGATTAATAAAAAAGTCATCTCCCGTAGGTTCAGACCATCCGAGATATCTTTCTGCTTCTTTTACCAACATTATCTATGTCTTCCTTTCTTTAATCGTTTGTTATTAAGCGCCATTCTCTGTCTAGCGGCTTCTTGCTTAGACATTTTCTTCGGCGGTTTATTCTTAATATCACAAACACGAATTAAGGTTATTAGCTTATTTAAGTGCCAATATTGGCATTCAAAAGGAATACGAAACGAGACCATCCAATAATAGATGATTTCCGCTGTGATAACATCTCTATTAGGAGAAGACCTTTCTCGATCATTAAACCACGTAGCTGTCTGTTTAGAATCCATATAGTCATAAATCGCATTCAAATCCGATTGAGTTAACGAGTTATAAATCAAAGGATATACATTATTGCGATTCAAAGTCATACATTTGATATAGTCTATTGTTTCTTCTATTGTTTTTGGTTTATCGGATATGAATGGTTTGTTCCATTTTGATTCCCATTCAGACAGAGAAGCTAATGAATGTTCGAGTTTTAATGTACATGACGGTATTTCTATAAATTCGTTGGTGATCTCGTTATAATATTCCTTTCCTTTCACTTCAAGTTCAAGCATTCATATTAGAAGCCATTTCCAACGCTTTTTCCTGTTCTTCTTTCGGAACCGGTGTTGGCATAATGCCGTTCACGAACGCAAGTACTTTATCTTCTCCGGAACAAAGTTCAATGAGAAGTTCAGAGAAAGCTTCTGTATTGGAAAACTCTTTGGAAATTTCTTCCGATTTCCTGAAGTGTCTTCCGTCTTCACTTTTCTCGCCGTAGGATTTTAATACAAGCCATTCAAAGTATTCGTAAAGTTTTACTTTGTCCTGTTCTTTTACCATGGCGATCAGTTTGTCACGAAGAGAAGTTTCGCAGGTCATTTCCATTCGCATCAATTCTGCCCGTGACAGATAGAAATAAAAAGTTTCGGTTCTTTTTGTACCGTTATAGTCGGTATATGTAATTTCTTTTGCTAACATTTCACTATTTCTCCTTTCAGTTTACACGCAAATTATTCTTCTGCTGCAAAAATCGCAATTACTTCGTCTGGCGTTGGAAGTGTTGCTTCAGCTGATGTACCACCGTAAAGCTTGGTTTCCAGCTGCTGAAGTTTTGTCGGATCCGCAACAGTAGAGTCGATCTCGATATGTGCAGTTGGTTCATGTCCAGTTACGGACACTGGTGTGGTTTCACATTCCCAGCTAAATGTAATGGCTTCTGGGGAATCGTTAATTGTCTGATATGCTTTCTCAGACGGAGAAGCTGTCGCGCCATAGATCAGATGCAGTTTATATCCGTCGTCGCTCTCAGTTGCTGTATCATTTCCAACCTGTGAACGATAAGAGAAACCGAAAGTCTTACGTTTCTGCTGTCCGATATATACTCCATCAGCAGCCGCTACGGTACCATCACATTCATAAAATTCTTTCGGACATGTATAAGCTTCAATAGTAAATGCGAACGTTTCTGCAGATCTCATAGAACCGTATTTGATATTATCCGCATACAGATCGGTAGACTCTGCGCCGGACGGACTCAGTGTTACCCCGGTCAGACCGTTCCAAGCAACACCTTTATCGTACGCTCCGGAAGATCCCGGTAAATAAAGAACTCCGTGATCGGTACCGGTTTCATATTTTCTTTCGCCTGTGCCGTCCCATGTAATTTTAGCCATAATTAAAGGTCTCCTTCCTAATAATAGATGTTAAATACAAAGTGGTTTAAGTTATCCGACTCATAATCTGTGTCATAAGAAGCAGATGGTAAATTACCAATAAAATCGGGTATTTTACTATCTGGATCCTCGTCGATTACCGTAATCTGATAGCGACGTTTTTTGATATACGGAACATTATCTGCATATTCCGTATTTCCTCCAGATCCTCGATATACGATACACGGATAACTTAAACGTAGGGACTCTGGGGGTTGGTAATATACCGATTTCGTAGAAAACCCTAATTGTTCCATAATCCCACACAAAATCGTGTGTAGATCAATTCGAGTTCCCATTATAAACACCCCCAAATGATAAAATAATTCTTGGTCGCTGAATTTCGGCAGCTGTAATTTTCCATTTCGTCCCTAAATATTCGACAAATTTCATAGCTCCGATGTTTTCGTACGCGAAGGAATCTGCGACAATGCTAATCCGGTTATTCATAACGAGATTATCATTTACTTGTCCGCCGTTTTCCCATCTACGAACTCCAGAAAGAACATCACCACGATATGGTTTCGTCGTCTCCGTTGGACGGTAAACTCCAGGGGCTGTTTCTTTCAGAATAACAAATCCAACGTTTCCATAAAATTTTGCCATTTTGATTTTTCTCCTTAATCTCCAGAGTGCTCTTTCGAGTAAAGAACAGTCGCTGCAGAAGCAGAAGCGGAGATCGCAGTAGCAAACGTAACTTCGACAGCACCTGCGTTTTCCTTAAAGAACAGAGGAGTGTAGAACGTTCCATCATACGAAATAAGGACACCCTTCTTGAGTAATTCAAGTAAAGTGTCCTTATCAATACGATCTTTTTCTTCACAAGCTTCTGTTTTATTCAGATAATTGTTTGAGGTTTCTCCGTAAAGAACAATGCTCTTTACAAATTTTTCTTCGGCATCGGCGTAGATCACGTCGTATCCTCTATAATCCATCATGATAGGTTACTCCTTTCTTCAGCCCGTAGTTTTCATCTCGAAAGCCATTGCGGAATACGGTACAGTCAGCGCGCCAGAGCAACGAGTCTCGATCAGGTATTTCTGCTGGTTGTAATCAATGTCAAAGTCATCAAACATGTTGACTGCTCCTCCGCGATCAGCGCCAACGTTGTAATCGCCCATGTTTACAACGACTGCAACCAGAGGATTTCCGTTCTTACCAGTTACGCCTTCCATAACAGGAACAGTAACAATCTTACGAACTCTCATTTTACGAGCCAGTGCAGCTTCATCGGCATACAGAGCATGACCGAGAGTATCTTCCAGAAGCAGCATGTCGGTCAGTGCATCTTCCGTGGTGTACATCACGGGATTTCCAGATCCTCTGTAAAGTTTCCGGTTCTTAATGACACCACGGATCAGGGCTTTCGCTTTGTCGTCATCTGTAGCGGAGGAAGCAACCTCAATATCTGCATGGATCGTGAACAGATCATCGTCAAACGCAACCGGACGAATGTTCTGATCATTAATATGGTCATCACTGGAAGCCAGACGTCCATCTCCGATCAGATATGCTCTTGCGAGTTCTTCGTTCAGCATCATTCTCATTTCTGTTTTCAGCCACGCAGCAACATCAAAGTCCGTAATATCGATCATATCGTCACGATCCATTTTCTGTTTCTTATATACAGTTGTCGGTTCCGTACGACGTTTGATCAGGCTGAAGAATTCTTCCTTCTTCATTTTTCCTTTGATGTAACCTTTTGCACGAGCATCGTCTTCGGTGATGTCAGCAAATACCGATTTCACGCGGGAAAATGGAGTATGATGTACAGAACCCATAATATCGGAAACCCAGCCCATATCTCTCTGGATAAATGTCGGCTGAGTAGTCAGTGTACGATCGTCCGGGAAAAGATAGTCGATCTGATCGATACCGTGCTCGAGAACAGCGTCTCTCAGACTTCCAAGACGTTTCGCATCTTTAAAGATCGTAGCGACCTCATCGACGGTTACCAGTGTTCCGTCGGAATGCATCAGGACTCCGGAAGTGTTCTGATCGTTTGTCCTGTCAAAAATGTTTTTCTTCATGTCTGGATCTCCTTCTTCTAATTTTTCATCTTTTTCTTCTAAGGCCTTTCCAATAAGACCGAACATGGTATTTCTCTGTTTATCAGTCATGCTATTGACGACGTCCTCCAGAGTTTCTTCTGAATCTTTTTCACCATCAGATTCCTTTTCATCTTTTTTCTCTTCCTCGTCATCCGCATGATAGAAATGCAGAGAAATAGCCTCATCATAGCCCAGAATCATTGCATCTCCGACTTCTTCGCCATGAGACATGACAACGTCGATAAATGCGCCTGGGTTTGCCCCAGCGGGAACAAGACTCACTTCGCGAATAACTCCGTGAATGACATCGCCACCTACCTGTTTCAGCTGGTTTGCCATAATAGACAGGGAGCGAATGTCTCCATGCTGGACTCTTTTTTTTGCTTTCTGTCCTTCCTCATCTTCATTAAACGCGCCATAAAAATAAACACCCTCGTCACGATTCTCTAACATACCGTGTCCAAGGACGTTATCCACGCTGTCATGCTGATGATTCCAGAAGATTGGAACGATTTTTCCGTCACAATCTTTGAATGCGTCTTTTCGAATGGTTCTCCCATCAGAACAATGCAGATCGTTCCGCGTGGCCCATCCGCTAAAGTCCCATTTCTGTTTTCCCATTTTGATTGTTTTCTCCTTCCTCAGTTTTTGTTGTTTCGACAACCTTCTTCTCATCGGGTTGCGTAATGTTACTATTCCTCAGTTCATCCGCTTTTGGATCACTTGACGGTTTCATACCGATTGCCTGTCGAATCTCATTTGAAGTCATGATCTCGTTTCTCGTAAATTTATCTGCGATTTCAGCGATACTGTTAATCGGAACTAACTTAAACGGATCTCGAAAGAAAAGAATCGTTTGTTTCTGTGTTCTTGCCGTTTTCGTTAAAAACTTACGTTTCATCTCGTCCACGATTGCAGAGACAATCGGTTCAATGATACGAGAATAGTAATTCAGCATAGTTCCTTCGTCTGCGGTTCCGTTAAGTATTTCTTGTGTAATACCCAACTGGCTGAACGCTAAATTCGTAAGGTATTCGATTTGACTCATGAGATTGTTTTCAACCGATCGATTGAGTTGTGTGACATGTTCTGTAGAATCGATATAAGCAATACCGTGAGAAGAGTGCGCCAATTGGTCTTCGATCTGATCCAAACGATCTTTTACCAGTTTTTGCTTTGCTGGTGTTTTAATAGTATAAGGAAGCTGTATGATCAAATCCCATTTTCCAGAATTACTTCGTTCGTCCACAGCGTCCAAGAGACTAAACTTTCGGTTTAATCTTTGGATAATAGAATTCGGTTCGTTCATAATTGAATAAAACGGATTCTCTACAATAGCGACGATACTCTTTGGGAGAGTGATCTCTTCCCGTAAACCGGTTCGATCATTGTAAACGCATAGTCGAACATCGTCTGGATACCATTCAATGACTTTACCAACTCGCATACTTTCGATCTTTTGTAAAGATCCTTCATTTTCTGGATCTACTTCAGTGTCAATGTCGACGGGAACTAGAGCGACACATCCTTCATCAAGCATGGATAAAACCGCGTCTTGCAGAAACGCTCGTCCAGTCTGATCTTTATTCGCGGATAAATTCAAACGTGCGTTTAGTCCTGAGTTGATGACACTCTTAAAACGGTCATTGTCGTCAAGCCGTACATGCTGAATTGTAATTGACGAAGCGTCTAACGCTATACGATTCTCGATTGTTGAAATAATTGATCGATCAACGCCTCTTGATAATCGTGGACGATCGGGTCGTTGCGCTGAACCGGGACCAGTATAATGATATACTTTTGTCGGATCTCTGCTGAGAAAAGCATTCCAGGCATGTTTCAACCTGCTTCCAAGTCTAATCTCCATTTTGATTTTTCTCCCTTAATCAAAAGCCTCACGATTGATTTTATATGCCACAAATCCATCCATCATAGCAGCAACACAGTCGATTTTGGCTTCGTATCTTTTCTTTAATAACTTACGATTTCCGTTTGTGTCTTCCATGACAATACAGTTCCCCATAGCGAACTTCATTATTTCTTCATCGAACAAAAGCATTCCTTCTTCGGAAAGTTTCTTCAATTCTCCCAACGGAACGCTTTCTGTTTTAGAACCTTGAATAACCTTTTCTATGCCAAAAGGACCGTTCTCGTTCTGCCATCGTTCGATAAACTCTTTTGCATTATACGGGTCGTATCCAAGACACCGTACGTCGTATTCGCATTCGATGATATGATTGTCCAGATTTTCAAAGACTTCCATCATATCCAGAATGTTTCCTTCCAAAACAATAAGACTTCCTTCATTCATGAATTCGTCGTATTTAATTCGCATAGCTGCGGGTAATTTCTTCAAGGTCATAGAAGAGATATAGTTTCGGGTTTTAATACCAAACGACCCGTCTTGTAACGGGAATAGAAATGTAAAAGAACAGAAATCGTCGCCTTGTGATAGGTCAACACCTAAGGAACAAGGCATCCCCCAATAATCTCTTTTCTTATGAGGTATTGTCTCCTCATAAGTAAAGTAATAGGTATAGCCTTCCATAGGTATACCAAATCTTTTTGCAAGAATGTCGTTTCTTGCGGATGGAGTATTCTCGGCTCGTTCAACATCAAGCTGATAAGCTTCATAACTTACGGTTTTACCGATGTTCGGATTTGCTTTCATCCACAACTCAGGATGATTAATCTCATCCATGGAATCTAGCTTATACCACCAGATTGATACGTGCGGATTGAAATATTCTCCTTTGAGAATCCTCATCAATTCCATTTTGATTGTATCGCCTGCTCCGTTTCTGACGGTTCCTTCTGAACTAACAGCGACAATCAAGTAGTCATCCAATTTAGACGCACCCTGCTCCAGAGCACCGATAGGGTCCTCTCGAATGTCTCCAGATAACCACTCGTCAACGGTAGAATATTTGTTACGTAATCCCTGTAATTTCGGAATGGACATCGGAACGACACTCAAAACTGATTCTGTAATAAAATTCTGAATTCCCTCCTTGGTTGAGGCCAACTTCTGACGAAGCGCCCGGGATCCAGTAGTATTTTGCAGCGAACCTTGAGTTAGAAACTTAAATAGCGGACCTCTTGCTCTCGCTATTGCTGTTCGTAGAGGACTCATTACTTCGTCCGCCTGTCGCATTGTCGGGGCAGTAGTGACTTGCTTAGTTGTAGATGTATCAACGACAAGACCGTATCCCTGTATACATGTTTCATAAAGAGATTTAGATGCGCCTCTCCCAACAATTAAATATTGTTTCTTTGTGAGGCGTTGTTTCACTCGTTTATTTACGTATCTACCAGAATGTCCATCTTTTGACGGAACCCATACGGATCTGTCTACAAAATAATACCATCCGAAAACCTGTTCGCCCCACACTTTGAACGAAAGCAACATGTGAAAATCAGATCCATCGGTAAGAGTTAATTCCTCTTCACAGAAAGCGATCCAACCTTCCACCGCCTGATCATCGTAATACGCACGTGGACTGTCAATAAGATCGTCGATTCGGTTCATTTCCATGGCAATCTCTTTGCATACGGGAATTTCTCCTCGCATTACAGCATCTCGGAATATACCATAATATTTCGGAACCGCAGTATTTGATAATGCCATATCTTATGCTCCAATCTATTTATCTTTCTGACCTTTCTTTGGATTTACGATATTCGCTTTGAAAAACTTATTTACAGCTGTTCCCATACCGTAAGTGACCAACTGAGTTGCAATATTTTTACCAGAAGTTTCCAAAACGCTTGTAACAAACTGTTTTCCTTTGTTTACTTGTTTCTGACCAGATGGAGTAGTAAGATCTCGATACTGTTTTTCGAGGTTAAGTCGATTAATACGATCTCGCAGTTCCTGATCGGTCAAATCTTTGATGCCGTCATTAACCGATGATGAATCGTTATATCTTTTTTTTCCGGCAGACGTCAAACTTCCGTCTTTATTCTGGTATCTTCTAATACCCCATTTCATTCCTTTGATACCGAAGTGATACAATACATTTTCCATTTTGATTTTCATCACCCCTTTTGATCTCCGTCGGAGTTATTCAGTGTTTCGGCATTTGCATACAATCTCCATTCATATTCACTGCACTGACGTTCCATACTATCAACAACAAACGAATTCGAAGGAGGATCAAATGCGAGCCGCACTTTCAGATACATATAAGTCTTTGCTGCTTCGTAATCATAACTGGATCCAAAAAACTCATTCCAGGTCTCGTTCGATCCTGTTACATAAAACGAACTATTTCCAACCCCAAGTTGTGCCAGCAACATAAATGCAGAATTAATATGTACGATAATCTCTGGATCAAATGCCGTGCATTCTTTTTCAATACCAAGCATTTGTTTTATCGTATCTAAAATACTCGTTTCCATAATTTCTCCTTATTGTTTCCAAGGACATGTGTCGTTCTTAGTTCGTTCTTTCGAAAAGAATATATCAGAGTCTTTCACTCCGTAGTGCAACGCGTTGTGCGTTTGATGGGAAACCGTGATTAAATATTCCGGATTTAAGAGAAGATCCGAACGTTCGATAAGATCTTTTTCAGAAATCGGATTCATGTGATGAATTATAGGGTTCCCATAAATTCCACGACCTTCAACACCAAGGTCGCAACCACAATCTCTCAGGATTACTATATCTCGAATTCTTTTCCATTCCTGCGAACGATAAAATCTCTGATTCAACCAACGATCAAAGCCAAAAGTTTCCTTTCCAACATGTCCTCCTAAATATAAATACTTGAATCTCTCATCGAACGTTTTCATAGAGTTCAACTCTGTGTAAGTTCTAAAAATCTTCGTATTCATCATCGTAATCTTCTTCAGCATTTCCGCTGTATCGTTTCATCGCCTCAATAGCGTTACGGGCGATTTCGTCATTCATCTGAGAAGACTTGATGTTCTCAGTCTTTGCTTCGAGCAATTCCATTTCTTTCTTACGATGTTCACGTTCTTCTTTTTCTTTGCTGGATCCAAGTTTTAAGAAATGAGTAATGACCTGTGACGACGCAGTGCCGTCAAGTAACTGCTGTTCTGCGAGTCGCATAGACAAAGCTATCATGCGATTTTCCTGTGCTTCTGGAGTTAATGCTGGACGAATCTTTTTTGTCTGACTTTTTTCTTTTTGTCTAGCCATTTTGTTCACCTCGTCCATACTTATTAAGACTTTTATATAAGAAGTGCATGACATTGAAAAGAGTCCATAGGTCTGATATAATGATGAGCCGAAAGGAGAAATAGGAAAAAGCTCCCCAAACTCTTAGATCAAGCCCATGAACCCTTTTAAATGCCATGCACGATTTGAAACTGTTTTCCCAAAATATCCCGCCGGGGAATTTCGAAAG
>ERZ1643251.466-NODE-466-length-59112-cov-114.455204_pt1 | contig 59112 bp, 55 predicted proteins | sample MGYA00579261_ERZ1643251 | MGnify/ENA primary metagenome ERZ1643251 (study PRJEB29033, sample SAMEA4952267) | chicken gut metagenome | biome: Broiler Chicken; feature: Gastrointestinal Tract; material: Caecum | place: Ireland | collected 2018 | study: Broiler...
AATTTGTATAAGAAAAAACACCATTGCAATTTGCAAAGATGTTTACTCCTTCTATTTTATTAACTACATATTTTTTTCTATTTGTCAGGTATAAATTGATGATTTTGTAAATAAAAACTTAATCAGTTTTTATTTATATCTCTTCACTTATATACAAATCGTAAGACACTTTTAGCATAAAAAGTCCCTAAAATAAAGCAATTAAGCCTTGTCAAAAAAAATAATTTTTTTAATTTCATATTTACAAGGACATGTTCTTATAAAACATCATGGACTTTACTTTTTCTTAATAGCTATATACAAAATAATTTACTCCCTTTATATTCTTAATTACATGTTTTTTAAAAGTATCGTGGGTTTTTACTGTTTTTAGCAAAAATTCTTAAAAACATGTTTGCTCCTCTATTATATATAAGGACATGTTTTTTCAAATCGTGGGGTTATTTTTATCATTTTTGAAAAAATAATTTTAAAATTTTTTATTCTCCTATTATATAAGGACATTTTTTTGAAAAAAATTTAGGCAGTAATTGATTTTTTTTTGAGAAATCTAAAAAGATATTTCAACACAAAAGAAAAAAGACATCAAAACTGATGTCTTTAAATTCTAAAATATAAAAGGAAACTTTTCTTTATTATTAATTTCTTTTGAAAGTAAATACTTAACAAAAAGTAATAATATATAATTTATATATACACAATACACACTTTTTCAAAATCACAAAACTATAATTGTTTAATTATAAACATTTGTTGTTTTTATTTACTAGATATTTTTCAGTCATTTTCTTTTGTGGCTAAATTTTCAATTTATCCCCTGAACAACTTCAATATCTAATATTTTTTTTCGCTCCTTCCAGTCGGGCATATGAATTGTTAAAAAATTATAAAAATCAATATTGTGATTAGGATATAGTAAATGTGTCATTTCATGTAAAATCACATACTGAACACCTAATAAATTTGCTTTGTAAAGATATTCGTTAAATGTAATAATTTTATTCTTTATATTACAATTCCCCCACATAGTTTTCATTTTCTTTATTTTAACTTTTGGAAAATCTATACCATATTTTTTAAAAATATTATTAAAAAATTTTTGCATTTCTTTCACATATAGTTCTAATGAAATTTTTCTCCACCAAGCTGTAAAAATTTTTGTTGCACATTCAAAATCATTTGTATTTTCTAAGTAAATTGTAATTTTATTAATGTCTTCTACTACTTCTTTGGGACCTTTTTGTAAATAAACCCTTTTATCCTTGCCTAAAATTTGAATTGTACAACCATTTCTCAAATATGACATATTATTAATGCCTGCAGATTGCTTAAATTTATATAATTGAGAATTTATCCAACTTTTGCGTTTTTCTAAAAAATTTGAAATCCATTCTTCTGAAATATTAATCGGCACAGATAATTTTATTGTTAAATCCCTATATACTTTTAAATGAACATTTTTAATGTTTTTCCTTTCAACAAATACAAAAACATTGCCATTTATCTCACCCAACTCCAATTTACAAATATCCATAATTAATACCTCAAAATTGCAGCTTTCATGATATCATCTTCAATTAAATCAATTATCTCAACAACACTTTCATTATTTGTGTTTAACCCCAAATCTTCAAATAAATCAAATAAGCTATCATCTAATTTCCTATGAATTTGTTTGTGAACATTTTCATTATGTTTCCAATCTCTCTTTGTTATATCAAATATTATTTTTTTAATATTAATCGACACTTCGGCAATTTTTTCTTCAGCCTGCAAATCACAATCTATTTTTTTATCACGCAAATTGTTTAATATGGCACCATAGAAGGCTTTTGAATCTGAATCTGATTGTATGATTGACGGGTAATCTTTAGATAAAAATCCTTGTCTAAAATCATCTGCTAAATTTTCCATTTGAGTTAAATAAGCATCTGCATTTCTAGAAACTTCATATTCTTCTAAAGTTCTTTTTATTTTCTTTGAAAATTCCTCATAAAGAAGTGGATCATCATATCTAACTTGTTTTAATTTTGCTTCCACTCTTGTTTTAATGAAATCAGCTTTCGCTTCTTTGGAATCTAACCCATTTAAGACATCTTTCATTCCTTTTTCATCACCAATTGAAACAGGATTTACAACAGTAACAACATCTGTTGCATTTACAAAAGTGTTTATTAAGTTTTTCATGCCATCTTCATATTTTCCAAAGTCTTCCACTGGATCATAACGACATGCAACAGCATCTCTTAATTTCTTATAAAACAGCCATTTATCTTTATAAAATTCAATTTTATTATAACCAACTTCTTTAAATATTGACCTATTTGATAATGCTAAAAATAAAAGTTTTTCAAATGCTTTTAAATTTTCATAAAATTCTTTTCTCGTTTCTTCATTTTTTAAACTTTCTTGCCATTCATTGCTTGTCGCATTTTTAGGTAAAGAAAACATATTTTCAACTTTCTTGTATGCTTCTTCCAACTTGTTTTTTTCATCAACCGGGCCAAAAATAGCATCTTCTATATCTTCTTTATTAAATTCATTAAATCCAGACTCAGCATCATCATACATATCTATTGCTTGATTTAATTTTCCAAAGATACCCCAATAATCAACTATAAGACCAAAATCTTTATTTTTATATACTCTGTTAACTCTTGCAATCGCTTGTAATAATGAATGTTGTTGAATTGGTTTATCTATATACAAAACACCTGCAACAGGGGCGTCAAAACCTGTCAATAATTTATCTTTCACTATAAGCAAATTTATATCTCCTTCTGGATTTTTAAATCTACCCGTAATTGATTCATCATATTGTTCATCATTTCCTGCGAATAATGGTTCAACATATTTTTTATGGTATTCTCTTATCTTTTTCAAAGCATTTGTTGTTATATCATTTTCATCTTCGTCCTTATCTCCAAAAGAAATACAAACGGCAGGATGAATATCATCGTTTCCGTTCTGCTTTATTATTTCAAACATTTCCACAGCTGAAGCTCTTGACGAACAAACAACCATTGCTTTTAACCCTTTTGGTAAGCAATAATTTCTAAAATGGTCACAAATATCAAAACCAATTAAATTTAATCTGCTAGAAGCTTCGGCTAATTTTTTAAATCTGCTATATTTTTCTTTTAAAACTTTTTTCTGATCTTCACTCAAACCATCAGTTAAACTGTCAAAATAGGTGTCAATAGTTTTAGTTGGATCATTTTGAACAACTCTACGACCTTCATACACCAAAGGCACAGTTATACCATCTTCTATAGCACTTCGCATTGTATAACTATGAATAGGATCACCAAATTGCTTGTAAGTGTTTTTATCCTTTTTTGCAATTAAAGGAGTACCAGTAAATGCAATCATTTTTGAATTTGGCAAAACTTCTTTCATGTAATTATACATTCCACCATAGTTACTTCTATGTGCTTCATCAATTAAGACATAAATGTTATCACTGCTTTTTTCAATATATTTATTTTTTATAACCGTTTCAAACTTGTTTATAAGTGTTGTAATAATAACCTTACTTTTATCTTGCAATAATGCTTTAAGACCTTTACCAGTCCCTGCTCTAGATGGATTCATAGCAGTATTTGCAAAGTTGTCCTTTATTTGTTTGTCAAGATCAATTCTATCAGTAACAATTATAAATCTAGGATTGTCTGTTGCCTTTTCTTTCATAATCTTTTTTACAAGCATAACCATAGTTAAAGATTTACCACTACCTTGCGTGTGCCATATAACGCCACCATCAGAATCTGAATTATCAACACCATTAATTCTATCCATCGCATGTTTAACTGCAAAAAATTGTTGATGTCTAGCAACTTTTTTTATATTGCTATCAAAAATAATAAAATTTTGAATAATATCTAAAAATCTTTTTTGAGATAACATTGACACTGTAATTCTATCTTGCTCTAAAATTTGACCATCGGGAGAAACTTTCTCACAAATTTCTTTTTGCCAAGAAATAGTTTCTTTATCTTCTCGCCACTCAACAAAGAAATCAGCACCAGTCCCGCTAGTCCCATATTTAACACTATTAGGATTAACAGCAAAAACAAGTTGACTAAACTTAAATAATTGAGGAATATAGTCTGGCATCATATTTCTAACATTTTGCTTTATTCCTTCTTTAATATCAACTGAAGATTTTTTACATTCAATCACTACCAAAGGTATTCCATTAACTAAAAGAACAATATCAGGTCTAGCATATTGTCCATTTGTTCTTTCAACTGAAAATTCTTCCGTAACTTGCCAAATATTATTTTCTGGGTGGTCAAAATCAATATAATGTAAATCAAAAGATTGAACGCATGGAGAATCTTTATCTATAGTAATTCTTTCTTCAACACTAATGCCCAAAGTTAACAAGTTGTAAATTTCTTTACTTGCCATAGCAAGCCCTTGCACAAGAGAAACATCAATTGCTCTTACCGCTTTTGAAATTGACTCACCTGAAAAACGATATTTGTTATTTTTATATTTATAAGTCTGCATATTTAAAAACTTGACAAGTTCATCTTCAAACAACACATTACTCAACTTGCCACGCTTTTCTTCAGCTTCACTTCTAGACACATACTTAAATCCAAGTTTTTCTAGAACTTTAATAAGCCTATCTTGACACTCTGGTCTTTCATTAAAAATTGTATGACTTACCATGATTTTCTCCTTTAGTTATATAAACCAATATTTAAATTTTTCTTAATTATTTTTTATCATCAGTTTTAGTGGATTCGTCTATCATTGCATTTGTGGAATCTGCTACTGCATTAACCATACCTTTTGCAAAAGCTTTTCCACCTTCAAGAACAACTTTGGCTGTTTTTTTTGTAAAATTCCAAGCAGTAGTTCCTACTTTACCACTTATTTTTTTTGTAGTGTTTACAAATTTGTCTAACTTACTTTCTTTTTTTACTTCTTCACTTTGTTCTTCTTTAATTTCTTCAATATTTTCTTCATTTTTTATTTCGCTCATTTTATTTCTCCTTATTTAATCTACCCTTACAATACCAGTTAATAAAAGTTGCATAAGTGCTTTTTGTCTTAACTTGTATTGCTCTAATAATTTTTGTTGTAATTCTATTTTTTTATCAAAATTTTCTAAAAATATTGCAATTTGATCTAAATTTTGTGGATATAATATTTTTGCATTATTTAATAAATCAACTCTTATATAAGGCATTGAACTCTTTTGCGAACCTTTACAAACAGCTTGATTAAAATGCAATAACAAATATTGCATTGCGTATTTAATATTAAATGTAAAATTGTATAAAATATATGTTCTTTGATAAGCATTGAATTTACCGTTATAGTATTTAATATCTCCAATTTCTCCATTACCTGCCATCAATAATGCTTCCATATCATAAGAATATTTATCAATTTTATATATATCTTTTGAACAAGTAAAGAACGGATATTTTCCGTTTTCTACCATTTCATTTGCATCTAATTTTCCAGTTGTGATTTTACAAATATCACCCAGTTTTACTTCTTGCCAATCGGGTTGTGGAGTAAGAAGTTTTTGCATAAGAGCTTTCTTTTGAACTTTTAATTTATCAACAAGTTGTTCTTGCAATTCAACTTGCCTAGTCGCACAATCTAAAATCTCCGCAATTTTCTGTTGTTCGGATTTTGTTGGTAAATTTATAAGAACTTGTGACAATAACTCTCCATTTGTAAGTGCTCTTGTCGTATAAGAACTTTTTTTAGTGATTTCATTTCTCATAAAATCTAAAGAATAACAATATTGGTTATATTCATTTACTATTAAGTTGCTTATAGGTCTTCCTCTTAAAACAAATCCACTAAAAACACAATCTTTAATATCTTCTAATAAAACAGAAGTAAGCCCAATTTCATTAATAGTTTCTGAGGTTCGAGTAAAGAAAACATCACCTTTTTTAGCACTATAATTTTCTATCTCATTTTTATTTAATGTCACTTTACCTTTTACATCTTTTAATTTTAAACCTCTTTTTCCCCAAACATCGGTATAGTTTATTATGGGTGTTCCTTTCCCAAATGCACTTTTTTCTTTATTTAAACCATTTTTAAAAATAAAAATATTTTTAAGAGTGTTTTCTTCCCACTCAACAGGGCAAATTCCAACGGGTGTTTTTTTATAACCCGCTGGCACAATCCCTTTATTTATTAACTCTATCCTTTCTTTAATCTCTTGTTTCATTAACTTTCCTTTGCCCTTCTTTTTCGTTTGAACAATCAACTATTGCTTTATAAATTTCTTCTTCATCATGTCTTGCAATATACCATTTTTCAATTAAAAGCTCAACCAATTTTTGAAGTTTAATAGCTTCTTGTGGATCTATATCAATAATTAAATTGATATCTTTTTCCATATGTGCGCCAATATTTCCTAAATTTCGTAAGCCATCAATAGCCTTCCATTGACTTGTAGGAACTTTGTCTTTTAAACTGGTTATTTCTGCATATAAAGTTTTTGCTTTTATATCCCAAAAGTCACGAATCATTCCTTGTAAACATCTTCTAAATAATGTTGCAGAAGCTTTAGGCGATTTATCTATAATGCTTACAGCTTCTTCATAGTCATTTCTTATTTGCTCTGGAATATAACTGGGATATTTTTTGCAAGTAAATTCTGGTTCTATGTCAAATTGTTTGTCATCACAAAAAGAAGTAATTGACACTTTTTGGCAATTTTGATTATTGCATTTTAAAACAAAAATTTCTCTATCTGTAGACGGATCTCTATCTGGATATTTTAAATGATAACCAATATAAAATTTATCATTACTATATCGAAATGCTTGTTCTTTTCCACAAAATGGACAAATATATGTTTCATTTTTTAAATTTATATCAATCATAAAACACTCCTTAATTTAATCCTAATTTTTTTAAATACTCGGTAAGTTGTTTGTCAACTTCAGAGAGTTCGATTTTTATATTTTCTATGTCTTGATTAACTTGGTCCAAATCAATAATTGGTTCTTCTTCAAAAGTGTCAACATATCTTGGAATGTTCAAGTTATAGTCATTTTCTTTAATTTCTTCTAAAGCTGCAATGTGACTATATTTTTCTTTTTCAGCCTTATCATAATTGCCTTTTCTGTATTCCTTATAAGTTTCTACAATTTTATCAATATCTTCTTTTCTCAATTGATTTTTTGCCTTAACTTTTTTACACTCTTTTGACGCATCAATAAACAAAACATCAGTATTTTCTTTTTGTTTTCTGAAAACAATAATTGCAGCAGGAATACTTGTCCCATAGAAAAGATTTTCAGGCAACCCAATTACGGCGTCAATTAAGTTTTTATCTACTATAGATTTTCTGATTTGTCCTTCGCTTGCTCCTCTAAATAAAACGCCATGTGGGGCTACTGCGGCAACTCTTCCGTCTCCACTCATACTATAAATCATATGAAGAAGAAAAGCCCAATCTCCCTTGCTTTGTGGCGGAACTCCTAAATCAAAACGGTGCCACCTGTCTAGACCTGCTTCCATTTTAAATTCTACTTTTTTCTTATTGCTATTTGTATCATCGCTATCGTCAACTACAACTTCTCCTCCCGGATTAAATCCAATTGCCCATTTATCCAAACTAAAAGGCATATTTGCAACAATACAATCAAATTTCATTAAATTCCCATCGCTATCTAAATGTTGTGGGTTCGAAAGAGTGTCTCCCCAAGCAATTTTAGCATCTTTAATATCATGCAAGAACATGTTCATTTTTGCCATTGAAATTGAACTATTGTTTTTTTCTTGTCCATAAATAGAAACATTTTCAAAACCTGCTTTTTTAGCTGCTCTTATAAGTAGCGAACCAGAACCACAAGTTGGGTCATAAACTCTATCTCCACGTTTAGGCTCAACTATGTTTGCCATTATCTCACTTACCGCTTGTGGAGTATAGAAAGAGCCCGCTTTTTTACCAGCCATAGTAGCAAATTCACCAATCATATATTCATAAGCATCACCAATAACATCTGCAGGGACTTCATTTTCTTTTGTTTCAATCATACTAGGTCTTAAATCAAGAGTTAAAAAATCCTGAAGTAATTCACGCAAAATTGGATTTTTCTGTTCTTTTGTTCCAAGATTTGCTTGACTATTAAAGTCAATGCCTCTAAAAATTCCCGATAATATAGGATTTAATTCTTCAATTTTTGTTAAAGCTTGGCTGATTATTGCGCCAATATCAATATTATTTTTATTTTTTAATAAATAATCAAAAGTACATTCATCTTCCAAAACAAAAGGAAGATTTTTTATTTGTCTTTCAAGTCTTATGCCTTCATACTCTTTTTTTAATTCATCCACATTTTCTTTAAAAGTGTCACTTAAATATTTCACAAACAACATTGATAAAACATAATCTTTATAATTTGAAGCATCAATATTGTCTCTAAAAGTATCTGCTGCTGCCCATAAAGTTTTTTTGATATCTTCTTTCGTTGTTTTTTTAAGATTTGTCATTTTATTTCTCCTAAATTATTATAAATTTTTTGTTGTGTTATTTTTTGCTTTAATTTTTCCTTTAACATCAAATTTTCCATTAGTTGATTTTTCTTTTTGTTTAAAAGCCAAATCTCACCGATTATTTTTTGTTTACTTGCATCTATTTCCATTACTTCTATTTGTTCTAGCATCTCTCTATTTAATGCTTTTGAAAATGTACTATTATTAGTCAATGCATTAAGCTTTTCAAGTTGTTGTTCAATTATAAATGCCAAATAATTTATATCAACTTGTTTAGTCCTTACAATGACCAAATTGTTACCTAAATACGTTTCTTTGTCGTCATCATAAATATTTACATACGTTGGATTGTTGCGTTTTATCAAAATATCATTTTTTACAGGTTTAATACAGGTCTTTAAATCAAAATCAATATACGTTTCATTTATTTCAGTTACATTATTTTCTTTTAAGTCTGCTTGTGTAATCCAAAATTTTTTTTCTATAATTGGTATTTTGTTTTTTATGGGTATTGAAAACAATAATGTACAAATATCTTTTAATTTCATTATAGCTCCTTTATAAAACAAGAATGTAAACTAGGATATCATTCTTAATTATCTAACTTTTAAAATCTTGGCAAATTTCCAAGATTATCACGTTTAATATGATTTCAATCATTTGTTTTTTTGTAAAAACAGAACCATCGCTAAGTCGGACTTTTTCTATTACATTATCATTTTCGTCATATCTCACGTGTGTAACATAGTAAGTCATTTCATTTCTCCTTTATAAATAAATTATAAAAAGCCTTCAACATATTAAAACTAGTTGTGTTTTTAAAAGTTTTATGATAAACTATATGTGTCGTTAGATAGCATATCTAAGTGAAGTAACCCTTTTGATACCTAGTATTGAAAGGGTTTTTACTTTTTACAAACGTATTATATATCAAAAAAATTAAAAAAGCAAGCAAAATCTAAATGTTTTTGCAAATTTTTGTTACTGTATATAAAAAACTGTTGAAAAACCATTTAAAAACTATTGAAAAAATATTTAATTTTCAAAATTACGCTATAATAAATACTTTTAATCCTTTTATATAATAAAAAAGCACCCAAAGGTTAACTTTTAGCGCTTCCAAATTCTTCATACAATATTGTTGAAGATGGTAAAAATTTGTCAATATGTTTTCTCATCTCACCATCAGAAGTTAGAACAAGCAAATCTTCCTTTAAATACTTTCCTTTAAAACATAATCTTAAAATATACATATCAATTATATCGTTTATATCAAATCCAAATCCGTAAGTTGCATCTCTTCTTTTGTTTTTAACTTGCGTTGGCTCAAAAACTCTAAAAAACAACTTTTCTATATTCCCATAGAAATATTCGTTCATAACATCTTTCTCAAGAGGAGGCCAAACGCTTTTCACCCAATTTTTTATTAAATCCTCATATTCTTTTTTTACATCATTTTCAGTTATTTGTGGATATTTCTCAGTATAATATGTTTTAAACCACTTATAAAAAAATTGAAACATATCATAGCTTTCATTAAAATTTTTATTTTTGTAATCATAATTTTTTAGTGTTTCATTTAATTTTATCAATAATTTATTTATGTTTTTGTACGAAACTTTTGTTTTATTTTCAAGCTCTTGCAAAAAAAGAACAACTAATTTCATGAATTTTTTATACTCATTATCCAGAAAATCGACAACATAACGCTTAGATTCTTCAACATTAATTCTTACTCCTTCAAATAATGAATTGTATATGGTTGTATTTATATTCCACAATGTTGTTTTGATTTGTTTTTCCCTTGCATTATCATTTCCTAAACTTATACTTAATAAACAGATAAAAATATTCAACATTGTCATGAAGATTTCGGTCATAAAACCAGCAATCTTGCCAGCAATTAAATTTCTTAAATTACTTAATACTCTTTCTTGTTCATTTCTACTTTTTAGATGAAGATTAATTAAATCATAATCATCAAATTCTTTTCTTATTTCTGGTGATGTCACAACTTGAGGACATAGAAGATTATAAAATTCAAATACATCTTTAGAAAAATCGCTTTTAAAATCTTTTAAAATTTCGTAAAATGTGTAAATAGTTAAATAACATTTTGATACTTCATCAAATTTCATCTCTTTCATATAATTATACAATTTTTCTATATTTACACCATTTTTATTTTTTGGCTCTTTATTTTTATGGTATTTAAGTAAATCTTTAACCACACATGTATCTAAAACAAATTTTTTTAGCATTTACACTCCTATTTAAAAATATATCGTTTAAAATATTGTTTTAATATTTAATTTTAAAATAATCTAAATATTTTTTGTATTTGTCTTGGGCAGACAGGCAAGTGTCTATTAAAAATCCTTTTTCGTTTTGCCATTCTCTTAGTCCACGATAATAATACATTTTTATTTCATCTTCTATAATAAATGGAACAATATTGTTTGCTAAACATTCTTTAAACATTATAAGTCTACCAATTCTACCATTGCCATCTTGAAAAGGGTGTATGTTTTCAAAATGATAATGAAATTCAATTATATCTTCAATAGTTTTATTTTTTAGCGAATTGTATGTTATCAAAAGTTGTTTCATTTCTTTTGCCACATTCTCAGGCAAGCAAGTTTCATTTCCACCAACTTCGTTTGGACGAGTTTTGTAATTGCCAACATTAAACCAAGATTTTAAACTATCACTTGTTCCAACTTTTAATGTAAAATGTAGTTCTTTTATGAATTTTTCAGTTAAGGGTTTCTTTGCATTATCAATAATAATGTCAAAACATTTAAAGTGATTATTTGTTTCTACAATGTCATCAACTTTAACTCCTTTTGTTTCGCCAATTGTATTTGTTTCAAATATAAGTCTTGTTTGTTCTTCTGTGAGAGTGCTACCTTCAATATGATTTGAATTATATGTTAATGCAATTTGAGTTTTATGATATATTCCACCTTTAAGACGCATATCTTTTTCTTCTTTTAAAATATTCAAAAGTTCGTTATCGCTAAACTTTTTTTCATCAATTCTATTAGGTTTTATAGCATCTTCTGGAATATTCCAAGTTTTACCTGTTAAAAAAGCTCCTTTAATTCTGCCATTCGCACAATAATTTCTAACTGACCTTTCACTCAAACTCCATTTTTTCGCAACTTCACTAACTGAAAGATATTTCATAATTTCTCCTTACAATTTTTTAGATAAACTTCTCATTCTTGTTGTATAATTATTTTTAAAATAAAAATTCTTTCCGATTTCATTCGGCTCAAAAACATCTATATGACAATATTCACAACCAATAGATTTAAAATAATATTCCATTTTATTTAACAATAATTGTCCTACGCCTTTATTTCTTGTTTTTTTGCTTACTATAAGCTCTTCAATGTGCCCCGATTTAGGACAAGTGTAATCGCACAAATCATATTTGTTATATTTAATTAGATTGCCACATATCAAACCTATAACTTTTTCTTCTTCAATTGCTAAGAAAATGACTGAACAATATTTTATTGTCTTTTCAAAATACTTTTTTCTGTAATCTGGCGTTATTATATTTAAATGCCAATGATCAATAGAAACAATATATTCTTGAAGTTCGACAAGAATATTTTTAACATCTTCTTTATATTTTGCTTTATATTCAACGATTTCCATATTTGCATTATATAAAAATATCGGCAAAAAGTCAAGAAAATAAACATCTTGATTTTGCCGATAAGGGAAACTTTCTAAATAAATATAATTTGCTTGCAGAGATTTATCGATATTTTTAAAGGTTAAATAAAATTATAAATAAGAGTATATGATTTGTTAAGTTTTATGATATAATATGTCTATGAAAGATAACATTCAATTACAAAAAGAAATAAACAACTGCTCTCTCTGTGGAGATTTACAAAAGTTGACAGAAAATTCAATTCAAATAGGGACAACACCTTTTATTGTAATTGGAGAAAGTCCTGCTAAAGATGGTTGGATTATTTCAAAACGAGCATTTTACAATAAAGAAAACAAACTTCAAGCGAGTGGAAAAGTTTTAGAAAAATTGTTAAATAGTATTGGACTTTCAATTAATGATATTTATTTTACCGAATGTTGCAAATGTATAATAGAAGATAGAAAACAACTTGATAAATGTTCTCAAAATTGTTTACCAATTTTACATAAACAAATATACCAACTTCCTTGTGAAATTCTTATTCCTATGGGCAAACACCCAACACAAGCATTGTTAGGAATTAAGATTAAAAAATTTGCAGATTGTGTTGGTAAAGAATTTGATATAAAAATTAGTGATAGAAAATATATAGTTTTACCAATTTATCATCCGAGTCCACTAAACCCAAAAGGATATAAAGATAATGTGCCAATTTTCAACAAATTGAAAACCTATTTAAAATAATAATAATCTACAAAAGTATTAAATAGTTTTAGATAGTTTTACATAGTCAAAGTTATTCAGGTTTAGCACTTCTGCTGTCAACTGTTGTCAAGTTATAAAATTATTTGACAACAAATTTATTTTTCAAAGTCTATACGACATATAAAATATAAGGTTTTGCGATAAAGTGTTTCATTTTTTAATAAAAAATATTTATTCTGATAAGGTGGGGGTCGGTGGTTCGAGTCCACTCAATCCTACCAGAGGTAATAGAGTGGACGTGTCCGCTCTCTTCTTTTTATTCCTCCCCACCGCAAAACGAGCAACGCGAGTATAAGAAATTACGGTGGTTCGAGTCCACTCAATCCTACCACTAAAAACCCGATTTTATCAAAAAAATGACCGAAAGTTAAAAATCCTAACTTTCGGTCAAAATCTTTTTTCAATTTTACTTTCATAATATTCTCTATGTTTATTTTAATTTAAAATTTGCTTGCCCAGGCTTTCAGCCCTTCTTCGGAAACATATGTTGCAAACCTTTTTCCGTCTTTAAGGACTGCTCCTTTGCACGAAGGTGCAAGATGTTTGTTGGTTTCGCCCATTCCAGACCCTCCGGACGTTGCAAATGGAACTATTGTCTTCCCAGAAAGATCATATTGCTCTAAAAAACTGTTCACAATTGTTGGCGCAACATACCACCAAATTGGAAAACCAACAAAAATTTTGTCATATTGTTCCATGTTTGCGACCTTTTTTGCAACCTCTGGGCGAGAAGAGCGATCATTCATTTCAAGGCTGCTTCTGCTGTTTTTGTTCGTCCAATCAAGGTCTTGATTTGAATATGGAATTTTTGGCTCAATTTCAAAGATGTCTGCGCCAATTGCGCCGGCAAGGCGGTTTGCAACCATTTTTGTTGTTCCGCTTGCGCTAAAATATGCGACTAAAGTTTTTTTAATTTCTCCCCTACTTTTTAAATGTTTTAACTTCTTCTTTTAACCTACTGATAAAGTCCTCAACTTTAAGCCCAGAAAGATTTTCAAAACCCCTTCCTCTAATTGAAATTGTTTTATTGCTCTCTTCCTCTTCTCCAATGATGACAAGATATGGAAGTTTTTGGGACATTGCTTCGCGGATTTTATAGCCTATTGTTTCATTTCTGAAATCTGTTGTAATTCTTAGTCCGTTTTCAATGAATTTATCTGCAACGCCTTGGGCATAGTCCTTGTTCCTTTCATTTATTGTTAAAATTCTAACCTGTTCTGGCGCAAGCCAAAGCGGAAGAGCGCCCGCATATTTTTCAATTAAGTATGCAAGGGTTCTTTCATAGCAGCCAACGCTTGTTCTGTGGATTATATATGGATTTTTCTTGACGCCGTCTGCATCGGTGTAGAACATTTGGAATCGCTCTGCAATTTGAAAGTCTATTTGAATTGTAATAATCGTATCCTCTTTCCCGAACACATTTTTAATTTGAATGTCAAGTTTTGGGCCATAGAACGCTGCCTCGCCGTCTGCCTCAACGAAAGGAATTTTTAAATCGTTCAAAATTTCTCTCATCTTGTCTTGAACTCTGTCCCACTCTTCTTTGCTTCCAATATATTTTTCCTTGTTATTTTCGTCCCACTTGGAAAATCTGAATGAAACATCATCTCCAAGCCCCATGCAGCCAAGAGAATATTTTGCAAGGTCAACGCAATTTCTAAACTCATCTTCAAGTTGCTCCGGCGTTACAATGATGTGACCTTCTGAAATTGTGAACTGCCTTAGTCTAATTAGTCCGTGGCACTCGCCGCTTGCTTCATTTCTAAAAAGCGTTGAGGTTTCGGCAAGGCGCATTGGCAAATCTTTATAACTTCTGGTTCTGTTTAAGAAAACTTGATATTGAAATGGACAAGTCATTGGTCTAAGCGCAAACGCTTCGCCCTTCTCCTCGTCGCCCCAAATGAACATGGATTCGCGATAGTGGTCTAAATGGCCAGAAATTTTGAAAAGCTCTGTTTTAGACATCAGCGGGGTTTTCGTCAAAAGATAGCCTCGCTTTGCCTCCTCATCCTCAACAAATCTCTGCATAATTTGAATTGTCTTCGCCCCTTTTGGAAGCATGATTGGAAGCCCCTGGCCAATGTAGTCAACAGTTGTGAAATATTCAAGCTCTCTGCCAAGCTTGTTGTGGTCCCTCTTCAGCGCCTCTTGAACTTGCTTTTTGTGCTCTGCAAGTTCAGCTTTGTTTGCAAAGGCATAGAAATATACCCTTTGAAGCATTTTGTTCTTTTCGCTTCCGCGCCAATATGCCCCGTTTATTGCCTTAAATTCAAAGCCAGCGTTTGAAAGCTTGCTTGTAGATGCAACATGAGGGCCTCTGCAAAGGTCGAAAAAATCCTCTCCCAGTTTATAGATGCTAATTTCTTCGCCATCTGGAAGTTCGCTGATTATCTCCGTTTTGTATGGATTATCCTTGAAAAGTTCAAGAGCTTTTTCTTTGGAAACAACAATTTTTTCAAATTTTTCGTTGTTGTTTATAATCTTTTTCATCTCAGCTTCAATTTTTGGTATGTCTTCACTTGTTAAATTTTGGCCGAGATCAATGTCATAATAAAAGCCGTCCGCAGTTGCCGGCCCAATTGTTAAGAGAACATCTCCATAATATTTTTTTAATGCTTTTGCCAAAACATGGGCAAGGCTGTGGCGAATTGTCTGTAATTCTTCCATATTTTTCCTCCTATAACACAAACAAAAATATATTATTGCATAAGGACGAAAAAAGTTTCCGCGGTTCCACCTTATTTGAAATTGTTTTAAAATAAAACAATAACCTCTCTTTAAAGCATGCGCACTTGCATGAGTGGTTTCACATTTTGCCTATCTTGGGTTTCTCACCAACCAACCTTTCTCTTTGCGAATCAGCAAAAGCTACTTGTCTCAAACGCACAATTATATTTTAGTCAATAAAAAAATTTTGTCAACAATTTGTTGAACAAAATTATGACATTTGATATAATTTTTAACATGAAAACAGAAGAATATTTGGGAAAAAATGTTTTGGTTGTTATGGATCGCCCGCTTGGAAGCGCCCACCCTAAACACGGATTTATCTACGAAGTTAACTACGGCTATATCCCAGGAACAGTTTCTGGGGACGGCGAAGAGCTGGACGCCTATGTCCTTGGAGAGAATGTTCCTCTTGAAAGTTTCAACGGAAAAGTTGTTGCAATTGTTAGAAGAACAAACGACGATGACGATAAACTGATAGTAACCGACGGAAGAAATTTTACAGATGAAGAGATTTTAAAACAAATTAATTTCCAAGAAAAATATTTTGAATCTAAAATAATAAGATAAAAACCCCAAAATTTGGGGTTTTTTATTCAAAGATATGTTCCATTTCAATTTGTTTGTAGTAAATAGGAAGACCCTCGTCAAAATCCGAACTCTTAACAAACGGATTTTCATCAAAGCTTTCGCTTGCCTTTGAAAAACCTTGGGCGCGATAGAAATTCTCAAGCTTTTCTTGGCCGCCCTTTTCGCTTCCGTCCCCTTCAAATGCGCTTGCCGCTAAAACAACAACGGAAAGTTTGTTTGCTTCGCAAATTTTTGGAATAAATTTTCTTAAAATTTCTGTGTAAATTCCCTTTCCTCTTTCAAAGCTTTCTGCGCTTTCAATAAAGAGACGATTTGAGGCCTGTTTTCCTCTTTTTATTTCTTCAACTGAAAAATCAAGTTTAAAACTTATGTCGTCAGTTATCTTAAGGTCTTCATCAAGCTTAAAAGCGGTTATTGTGTTGTCTCTTCCAAGAGAAACCTCTTTGTCCTTGCGCTTGGAGGACTTTACAAAGTTTAGAAGATCTTCCAAACTTGGGTCTAGGTTGTTGGTTTTAAGTATGTAATCTGTTGCAAGTTCCAACATCTTTGGATTGCTGCTAAATACTTCACAAAAAGAAGAAAGCGCGCCCTTTTCTTTTGAAAGATTTTGAATTTTTTCAAGCTCTTGGCTTGAAATTGAATTTTGCTCAACAAAGTTGCAAAGTATGCCATAGTCGCTTCCATCTCTTTCGCATTTGTAGAAATGGACAAAATTCTTTGGAAATTTTGGGTTTTCACTAAAAAAATTATTTAAAAAAATGTTTCTTTCGTTCATAACTTAATTATCCAAAAAAAAGGCGCCTTTGTCAAGCGCTTTTCATTTTTAATTTTAAAATCTTGCCCTTGGGTTTGGATGTTTGCTCCCAAAATTTTTTGCGATTTGTCCAAACGCTTTGGCTTTGTCAAATGCAATCTTTTAACAAACCGATTTGTTTTTGAATATTATGCTTTAGAAGGTAAATAGATGAACAATTGCTGTGGGTTTTTAAAACAAAAATATAATTTCAACTGCCAAGGAATTGGCCCTGCGGGGCCAAGAGGTTTTGCCGGGCCAACGGGCGCAACTGGAGCTACTGGCTCAACGGGCACTACTGGGCCAACGGGCCCAACGGGCGCTACTGGACCAACCGGGGCAACCGGTCCGGCAGGAACAGGCGGAGGTCCAACCGGACCAACTGGAGTAACCGGAGCAACAGGACCAACGGGCGCAACCGGGGCAACTGGAGTTACAGGCGCAACAGGAGCAACTGGCCCAACAGGAGCAACAGGGCCAACTGGGCCAACTGGGCCAACTGGAGCAACAGGGCCAACTGGGACCCTTGGCGTTAACAATTCCCTGCTCTATGTTAGAAGCGGAACGGTTGGCGGAACAGGAACTCAAGACAACCCTCTTCCAACAATTGAAGATGCGTTAGATTTGATAAATGACAACGGGTTTATTGTTGTCCTTTCTGGGACATATCCCGTTCCGTCAACAATAAATTTAAATAAAAACAACATAACAATAAGCGGAAAGCCGGGTTCTGTAATCTTGGTAACAGCAAACACTGTTGGCCTTTTAATTGCGGGGGAAGGAAATGTTGTTGAGGGATTAACTTTTACAAGCACTGCTCCGTTTCCTTCTGAATTTATTCAAATTGGAGGAAACAACAACGTTGTTAGGCAAAACACGTTTTATGCTCCAGCCCAAGCAGGAAGCTCTGACACCTGGGTTGCAAACAGAGGAATTGTAACCCAGGGCTCAACGCTTAACAATATAATTGACGGAAATGTTTTTTATTCGCTTAGGCAAGCTGGCTATTTAAACCCAAATTCAACGGGGTTTATTACTCACAATGTTGTCTTCAACACAAGGGGCTGGGTTGTTGACCAAGCGCTCTTCCAATTTTCAGGAAACTCTTGGGGAAGCCCGTCCAACGCCGTTGACATTGCCCTTCTTGCCGGAACTACGGCCTCTACGCCATACGACTCTTTAACAGAGCTTCAAGAAAACAACAGCTCTGCAACAATAAGCGACCAAAGATAAAAGCACACGCCTTGGGGCGTGTGCTTTTATTAAAAGTCAAAATCGTCAAATCCGCCGCTTCCGCCACGAATAACTTTTTTATTTCTCTCGGTAATGTCATAATAAATTTTATTTTCATTAAGAGATTTAGACGGCGCATATTCCTCTGGCGCTTTTCGCTTGTCAAACTGAGGCGTTGCAAAGAAAGGCGTCATTGGGGTTTTAATTGGATTTTCTTTAAAGATTTTAACAATAACATTAAACTGATCCAATTGTCCAAGCTCATATGGATAAATAAGTGGCCTTGTTGTTCGCTGGGCCTGGCGCGTTCTGTTTGTTGAACTGTTTTCGCTGCCGTCGTTCCTTGAAGTTGAAGAGGTTTCTGTTTCAATTGAAACGTCGCCGCACATCTTTGAAAACTCCTCTCTCGTCTTCTGATCCTCTGTTCCGATGAAGATTTGAATGTTACAGTTGGATCTGATTGTGTCGGAAGCTTCCTTTCCATATTTGTTGTCAAGCTGGCTGTAGGACTGAACGACAAGCGAGAAGAAAATTCCCCTCGAACGACCAACTGTTACAAGCGAATCCATCTTTTCAATTTTTGGAAGGTTTGCAAATTCATCCAAGAGGAAATAGACGTTTCGCGGAAGTTTAAGCTTTTCTGTTTCGCTTGCCCTTGTAACAAGTTTTTTATAGAGCTGGGAAATGCACATTGTTGCAATGCAGTGTCTGCTCTCCTTTTCATCTGGAACTTTTATGAAAAAGGCCGTTGGAACGTCAGTGAAATCGTCAAATGAAAGGTCGCTGTAACTTGTTGCATAACAAATTCCCGCATCTTGGAAAACAGAAATTCTGCTTGCCAAAACTCCCATGTAGGAACGCGTTGTGTTTGGCGCGTTGTTGATTGCTGTTGATGTTAGCGAGGCAACTTTTGAAAATTTGTCGCGGTGGCCGCAATAATTTCTAAGTGTGCCATATGGGTTATCTGGGTCGTTGTCCTTATAGCTTGCAATTTTTGCCATGTTATAAAAGTTATATTTTTCCCTTGTCATTCCAAGGTCTGGGTCAAGGCTGTCTTCAAGCATTGCAAGCATAATTCCATAAATGAAATCCTGAGCGCCTCTTTCCCAAGAGGAATCGGTTTTGCTTTCAATTGGAACAATTGAAATTGCAATTTCTCTAAGTTCGTTTTCCGCCTCGTCCCTAAGCTCTTGAGCCTTCGCCTCAACGTCTCCTCTAAGCTGTTCCTTATAACTGTAGGCCGTTCGGTTGAACTCATACCACTCTTCCTTGTAATCCTTTAACGGAGAAGCAAGTTTAAGTTTATAGTCCCTTGGGCTGTCGCCCCTGTGGACCTTAACTTCTTTAAGGATGTTTTGAGCGCGGTGGTATTGACAATATGCGTTGTCCATTGGGTTCCACCTTGTTGACGCGTATGGGTTTCTCAAATCTAAAACAGAAATTCTGTAGCCAGCGTCCTTAAGTTGAAGAGCATGGTCGCGATATAGCTCCCCCTTTGGGTCTGTTACAACTATACACGGCTTTGTGCTAATTTGAGAAAGAATTCGAATTGATGGGCTTATGTAAACCTGGGTTTTACCAGAACCCGTTGTTCCGATTATCATAGTGTGGATTGGATCATAAAGGTTTATGTTAAGTTTTCCGTGGTTCAAACAGCTTCTAATAACAATTCCGTCCTTCTTAACGCTTTTAAGCGTTGACCATGTGCATGGGCCAAAGCGTGAATTGTGAAGAAGTTCACTTTCTTTTATGAACCTTGCGTCATAATATTGGGAAATTTTTTCTCCGCTTACTGTTGTTCCAATTCCGCTTGCGCCAGCTTTTCCGTCGTCATTCTTCAAAACCTTTGAAAGCCAGTACACAATCAAAATTCCATAGAATATTCCAAAAATAACAAGCGTTCCCGTGTTTGTTATAAGGCCGGCGTCAAACTGAAACCCGTCTGGTCTTGTTGCTCCGCCAATTATAACTCCAAGAATAAAGACAACAACAATGTAAATCAGCGGCCAAAATTTTTTAAGTTTTTCTCTCATTCTCCCTCCCACTTTCTTTAAAGTTATTATATATAAAATGTCTTTTTTTACCAAATTAATTTTAATGTTGAATTTAAAACCGGTTTAAACAATTAAATAAAACTCTTATAAATTTTTTAAACAATCCTTTTTTTCTTAAAATAGCAAAAAACCCCGCTAGATTTAGCGGGGTATATTGTCTTTTTAAATTTATTCTGCTGCTGGTGGTGTAATAAATGCTTTGATAATTACTGGGAACAATGTTGTGAAGAAGACAATTAAAACAACCAAGATAACAATTCCAACAATCAGTCCAATTAACCTTTTCTTTGCTTCCTCTCTCTTATCTGTTGAATCCGCCCTTGCCATTTGAACTCCAAGAACAATTGCCCAAACGATTCCAGCGGCAGCAACAATTGCAAGAATAGGAATTAAAACGGTCATAATTGTTGTGTAAATAGTTTCAACCCAACCAAATTTCTGATCCATTGTTACAGCCTCTTCTGGCTTGTAGCCCCAGTTCTCCCAGAACTTAGTGCTACCAATAAAGCCCGCTTTAAGTTTCATAATTGTATTTGCCAATTGAAACATTTTTTCACCTCCGTAAATTGCTTTTACCTTAGGTTGTTCAATAATTTTTTAATTATTCTTGCCCCCAAAGTTGATTTACACGAATAATATAACATATATATTTTTTTTTGCAAAACAATTTTAGCATATTTTTTTATTTTTTTTAATTTTATTTTTATTTAATTAATATCTAAAATTTTTAAATTTCTTTTTATAGGATTTATATGACCTTCTTCTAACCAAAACAATTGTTAAAACAACCGCGACAATTACAACGACGCAGGCAATGACAATCAACGCAATTGCCCAGGCTTCAAGGCCACCACCATCGTCAGGAATTTCCCTAAAGGCAGCCGAAACGGTTGTTGCAATTGATGGATTTATGTCAATTGAAAGATTTGTTGATTCTTGCAAAACTCCGTTAATATACCAGCCAACAAGCTCCATTCCCTTGTTTGGATTTGCTGTCAATGTTATTGTTTGACCAATGATAACATTTTGAGAGAAGTTTTCTGAATATGTTTCACCATTTAAGGAAATTGTTCCCCCACTTTCAACTTCAATTGTTAGTGGAACGGTGTACTCTGAGAAATATGCAATTATATTAGCAACAAGGCCATTTTCTGTTGGAATAACTCTTGGATAGAAGCGCGCGCTTGTTGAGGTTTGTTCGTTGTTCAGTTCAATTGTAATTGACCTAAGCGACGTTGTTTGGGTTGTTAAATTGCCGTCAACCCACCTGTTTGCAAAGACAAAATTCCCGCTCTCTGAGTCATCTGCAACAAGCGAAACAACTTCGCCGTTTAAATATTCCTCAATTGTAAACGTGAAATTGGAGGTAAACCTTTCCTCTCTGTTTGCCGCGGTTTTTGTAATTACTCCAATGTTGTTCTGGCTTGTTTCCGTTTCGTTGTTGAAAAGATAGACGTTAACCTCAACTGGTTTTCCCTCTATTCTAACGTCATAGTTCCCCTCTGTTCTTGAAGATGCAACAAAGGAAATTTTCGTTTGCCCTGTTTCTTCGTCAAGGGTCACCGTGTAGCCATCTTGTGAAACAGACGGAGAGTCATAGAAAATTTCTGAAACAGAATAGCTGTTTTGCATCCAGTTTGTGAACGTGAAGAACTTGTTAAAATCTCTAAACTGGTTTCCGTCTTCGCTGTAAAAAGTTGCCGTAAGCGTTATTGTTGCGCCCGTTGTTATATCAATTGATGTTCCGCTTTGGCCGTCTATTTCAAGCGTGTAGTATCCCCTAAGATAGTTTCCGCCCGGCGTGAAAGAAACTTCGTTTTGACCAACAACAGAAATTGTTACAACAGCAAATTTTTGAAGCGAAGGAAAGAAATATCCAAGTTGAGGAATTATTGAAGTGTCCTTCCAAACGTTCTCAAAATCCCACATTCTAAACTCATTCCAAGCCCAAGAATCAAAAGATTGGCTGGTTGGCATTGCCGAAACGGCGCCAACGCTTGAGTTAACGCTAAAGCCAACCGAAGCCGCATTCCCAACCCCGCTTGAAAAGTTCATCATGCTTGTTGAAAGGTTTGAAAGCGAGAGATATTTTCCATACATAACTTCCGGCCAAAGCGAGCTGTTTTGCGAAACCGCGCCAACAATTCCGCCGCGTCCAACGTTGTTTGGCGAAAGCGACGCTAAAAAGCTGAAGAACATTGTGTTGTTAATTTTAAGCCCACTTCCCCTTGCAAGGCCAACAATTCCGCCAAAGGTAACACTATTTGTCGATGAAGAGTTGTTAATTTTAATTGGCGCCGCTTCAAATGTTATTGCAGCAAGGTTTCCGTTTCTTGAAACAATTTCGGAAACAAGGCTTGTTGTTGGCGCAACATAAACGTTAATTATCTCTCCGTTTGTTGCAAGGCCGGCAATTCCGCCAAAATTGCTTGAAATTGAACTTTCTGTTTCGCCCTGAAGAATTGAAATTGATGGAACAGCGTAACTGTTGTTAATAAAGCTGTCCAGCGCCTCCCCAACAATTCCGCCAAAAGTTATTTGCCCAGCGTAGGAATATGTTTCAAACTGAAAGGTTTCTCTAACAGAGGCAATTGTTTCTGCAAAAACTTGGGCATTGAAGGCTCCATCTTGCTCGGTGACAACCGCGCAATATCTTGATGAATCAGAACCAGAATTTATGTTGAAAAGGAAAATTCCCGCCCTGTTGAAAACCAAATTCCCGTTTTCAACGGTAATAACTTGTTCGGTTGAATTTAAAATTTCCAAATCCTCTTCTCTAACAGAGGAAGGGGCGTTTGTTTGAGAGAAAAATGTTGTTTCAAGGTTTCCATTTTCCAGGGCAACGCTTGCAACATAGTTTTCTGTTCTTTGGTTTCTAACAACGCTAAAATTCCAAAGCCCAGCAGTTTTAAAGAACAAATAGTTGTTTTCAATTTCAAAAACATCTTGCGGCTGGAACTCCTCAAGGTTAAAGACCTCAACGGAAGCAACGCTTGAAAGCGCCGTTCTTTCGCTTCCGGAAATAATTGTTGAAAAAGTTGAGGCATATTGCTCCTCTTGCCTAACAATTTGGCTTGCAGAAAGCGAAACATTTGCCGAGCAGCCCGAAATTGTTGAAGCTGTTGCCTTTGCCGCAACGGAACCAATTGTTGTTTGCTCGCTACCCTCAATTACAATTTCAACCTCCAGGCCAAGGTCTTTAACCGTTGCCCCATTTAAAACGCCAAAAAAACCAACGTTTTCACCGCTTGAAAGAGAAACGCCGCTAATTTGCTTTCCGTTTCCATCAAAAGTTCCGCTAAACGGATTTTCGTCCGTTCCAATTGGAGAAAACTCCTGGCCAAGGTTAAAGGACGCCTCTAGGCGATAGTAAAGCGAGTTTCCCGTTCCGCCGTTAATTAAATCTCTGAAATAAATTAAATCTTCCTCGCTGGAAATTAAATATGGGTTTTCCTGCGTTCCCGCGCCGTCAAGCGAAATTTCCGGCTCTGCAAAAACGCTTCTTGCCCCCAAACCCAACAATAAAACAAGCGAAAAAACTAAAATTGAAATTAAAAAATAATTTTTTAAGGTTTTCATTTGTTCCCTCTTTAAATTAATATATACCATATTTGTTTAAATAAACCAAATCTATTTCAAAAAAAGAATTTTACATATTTGTTAAATTAAGGTATAATAAAAGCCATGGAACAGGAAATTGCAGTTTTGTTTGGGCTTAGCCTAAGCGGCAACGACGACGGCTATGCAAGTTTAAAAGAGCTTGAAAGGCTTTGCGAAACCGCAGGCGTTTTGGTCTGTGGAAAGCTTTTTCAACGCGCAAAAGAAATAACGCCAGCAACATACATTGGAAGCGGAAAGGTTCTGGAGCTTAAGGAACTAATTGAGAAAAACGGCGCAAACCTTGCAATTTCAGACAACGAACTCTCCGGCTCCCAAGTAAACAACCTTTCCCAGGCCCTTGGCGTTAAAGTTGTTGACAGAACAACGTTAATTTTGGACATCTTTGCAAAGCGCGCCCTTTCAAACGAAGGAAAGCTTCAGGTTGAGCTTGCAATGTTAAAATACTATCTCCCCCGCCTTTCTGGAATTTCTGGAACCAGCGGAAGGTTTGGAAGCGGCGGCGTTGGAATGCGCGGCCCGGGCGAAACAAAGCTTGAACTTGACAAGCGAAAAATTAAGCTCCAAATTCAAAAACTTGAGGCGCAAATTGAAAAAATAAAAAAGGACAGGCAACTAAGGCGAAAAAACAGGGCTTCAAACGTCAAAAACGTTTCAATTGTTGGCTACACAAACGCCGGAAAGTCAACGCTTATGAACCTAATTACAAAAGCAGGAATTTACGCAGACGACAAGCTCTTTGCAACGCTTGACACAACAACCCGCCTCCTCTTTTTAAAGCCAGGAAAACAAGTTGTTCTAACGGACACGGTTGGTTTCATAAACAAACTTCCAAAGGCCTTTGCTCCCGCTTTTAGCGCAACGCTTGAAGAAGTTGCAAACAGCGACCTAATAATCCATTTAATCGACTCAACGGACAAAAACCTTGAAACCCACATAGATGTCGTCCTTGGAGAACTTGAAAAGCTTGGCGCAACCAAAATTCCAAGGCTAACCGTTTTTAACAAAATTGACGTTTTAACAACGGACCAAAAAAGAGAGCTTAGGGAAAAATTCCCAGACGCAATTTTAATCTCCGCAAAAAAGGGAGAAAATGTTGAAGAAATTAAGGACCAAATTTTAAAAATTCTTTGGAATTAAAAAAATAATTTAATATAATAAAAACAAAGGAGAAAATTATGGAATTAAATGAATATCAAAACCTTGCAATGAAAACGAAAAAACCTTGGGGAGAAGATGTTAAAGGCCAGCTCACGGACTCAATTTTGGGCCTAACCGGCGAAAGCGGCGAAGTTGCGGACATAATTAAAAAATATTTTGCCGGCGTCAAAGAGCTTGACAAGGACCACCTAATAAACGAAATGGGCGATGTCATGTGGTATCTGGCGGAACTTGCCGAAACGCTTGGAACAACTCTTGACGAAATTGCAACGCTGAACATAGAAAAATTAAAGGCCCGCCACGGCGAAAAATTTAGCGGCTATGGAAACCGGGACGGAAAAGGAAAATAAATTTGTTAAAAGCCAGTTTTAAAATTGGCTTTTTTTTAAGATAAAAATTTTAATAAAATTGTTAAAAACAATAAAGCCCCTCTTTTTTCTTAAAAATCAATTTAATAAAAAATAATCAACAAAAACGAAAGTCAAAAGCAAACACATTTAAAATAAGTTGTTTAATAAAACAAATTAATAAATAAACAATAAATAAGTAAATGTTAAATATTAAGTAATTAATAAAAAAATAAATGGGCAAATAAATGATAAATAAAAAGTAAATAAAAGAAAACAGACTAATAAACGGAAAAAACTATCCCCAAAAAACAAAAAAACCAGGCCAATTCGCCTGGTTTTAATCAATTAATAAAACTTAAAGCTATTGAATGTCCGTCCTTGTGTAAGTTCCCGCTCCGGAGAAGTTTGTTTGCGTGTCGCTTCCTCCGTCCTTAACCCATGTTCCATAGGTTGGAAGCGCCGTGCTTAAACTCGAACCTGCTTCAACAACAATTTCGGTAAGATTTGTTAAATTATTGTTTCCAAACAGGTTGTTTGGAAGAGATGAAACATTCGAGCCAAGGGTTATTTTTGTTAAATTCGGACAATTTGAGAAGGCCGTATAATAATTTGGAGCATACACAGCTATGTTTCCGTTAATTGTAATTTCTTCAAAGTTAGGGCAATCAGAAAAAACATAATTTCCAATTTCGGTAACACTTTCTGGAATTGTGATTGAAGTCAGCACGCTGCATCCCTGGAAAGCATAATCATCTATTATGGTCACACTTTCTGGAATTATAACTGAGTTTAGCTTGCTACAATTTTGGAAAGCATACATGCCTATTGAAATAACCCCTTCTGGGATTGTAATTGATTGCAAACTGCTACACCCGCTGAATGCAAAGTCTCCAATTGAGATTAAATTGTCCGGTAAGGATATCAAGCCCAAATTGCTGCAATCCGAGAAAGCATTGCTATAAATAAAGGTACATCCTGCTGGGAAATTAAACTCAGTTATTGTAGTATCTGCAACATCAATCAAAACTAAGTAATTATTTGTTTGATTTCCAAGATACTTGTTATTATTTGAATCTGTGTAGTAATTTAAGTTGTTACAATTCTGGAATGCATTGCTGCCAATTGAGGTTAATGTGCTTGGAAGCGTTAGTGATGTTAGATCGCTGCAATTTTGAAAGGCAGAATAGCCAATTGAAGTTACCCCCTCTGGGATTGCTATTGAAGCTAAACTGCTGCAATTATAAAATGCTTGGCTTCCAATTGAAACAAGGTTGGAATTCTCCTCAAAATTAACTGTTTGTAGCTTGCTGCAACCATAGAAAGCAAAGCCTCCAATTGAGGTCACCCCTTCTGGAATTGTTATTGACGTTAACTCGCCGCAACTTTGGAAGGCATTGTTACCTATTGAATATAATTTATATGAATTCTCTCCACTTGAAACAACTGAAGGAATTGTGAAATCTCCAGATGGAACAGAGGTTGAAGTTGTGTCCGTAACACTTGCAAGTTTTGCCTCGTTGTAGAAGGTGTAGATCAAATCTCCAACTGTTTGGCTGGTTGAGGTTGTTGAGTTAAAGAGGGCGTAGTAAGCCCTTGGAGAATCTTGGGAAACTTCAAAGGAATATGTTGGGTCAATTGAAACAATTTCCATTGTGTTTGGATCGGTTGATGTTGCCCAGACAAGGAAGGTGTTGGAGCTTGAAGGCGTTGCGGTTAGGGTTGCCGTGTCTCCAATTGCATACAAGCCGCTTCCGGAAACTGAACCAAGGTCTGCTTGGTTTGAAGAAACTTGAATGTTTGCTGTTACATTATCTATTTCCGTTTCATCAACAAGAGTCATTAAATATCTGTATTCTCCGTTTACGCTTTTATTAGGATCTGTTGGCGAAAGGGTTATTGTGTACGCAATTGAGGAAGAGGTTGGAACTTCAATATATCTTCCAAGGGCGTCTTGGGAGCTTGAAGTAACCGTTTTGGTTAGGTTTGCAACAACGCCAATTTGGTCGTCTATCTTTGCATAGAGGGCTCTTTCGTCGCTTAGGTTTTCAACTGTAACCTCAATTTCAATTGGAGTTCCAGAGGTTTTGAAAACTAAGTCTAGGTTGTTCCACTTCTCTATGTCTGTCTCAGGAGAGGCGTCCTCGCCCTCGGAGAAGATTAGGGTTGGAAGAGTTGGATTAGGGTCCATTCCCGTTATTTCTGCAGAAATTTTTGCATAGACATTGTCCGCCTTAAAGCCAACAGTTCCGCCCATTGTAACATTCGCCTGGCTAACCGCCCAGACGCTTACAATTGCAACTGTTAAAATTAGGACAAAGGCCGAGATTACTGAAACTAATTTTGCTTTTAAACTCATAAATTTTTATCCCCTCCGTTTAGTTTGCTTAAATTTAAAATTTAAATTCAATTAAATCTATTATAGTATCGAACATTTTTGGTTGTTTTGTCAAATTTTTTGAGCCATTTTATTAAAAATTGTTGAAATTTCTTTTTTTTGAAACAAAAAAAAGAGGCCAAGCCTCTTTTTTTCTCTGTTTTTAAAGCAAAATGCAAATTATTCCGCCCTTTCCTTCGTTTATTATTCGCCCAAGTGTTTTCCTCATTTTTCTTTGCGCTTCAACCGGCATCAAGTTTATCTTGCTGTTAATTCCCTCGTTAACAAGCGAGCTTAGGCTCTTTCCAAACAAATCTGTTTCCCAAATTGCCTTTGGATTTTGTTCAAACTCGCTCATCAAATATTTAACAAGTTCTTCGCTTTGGGCTTGAGAGCCAACAATTGGATTAACTTCCGTTTCAATGTCAACGCTCATGATGTGGAGGCTTGGCGCAGAAGCTTTTAACCTAACGCCAAAGCGCGTTCCCTGTTTGACAATTTCTGGGTCCTCAAGGCTCATGTCCTCTGCGTTTGGCATGACAACTCCATAGCCTTTTTCTTTAACATCTTGCAGGGCAACTTTAATCTTATCATACTCTCCCTTTGCATATGCAAGCTGTTTGACATATGAAATTAACTGGAAGTCATCTGAAATTTCAAGGTTACATTGTTTTGAAAGAACGCGATAGAAAAGCCCCGGCTTTGGCGTGATTTCAAAATACACCTTTCCTTCGCCCATTTTGATTGAAGAGATAACAACCGGCTCGAAATCTTCGCTTTCAAGGAATGCAACATTTGTTTTGTCAATCTGGCCAATTTTGTTTGCATTTTCGCCAAATTTTTTAATTTCTGAGATGACGTTTGAGATGATTGGGTCGTCAAAAGAGAGCGCCTGCATCCATTTTGGCATCTTAACTTTGAGCGATTTAATTGGAAATTCAAGCAAAATTTTCTCAAAAATTTCATCAATGTTTGCTTGGTTAAGCTTTAAAACGTCAATTGGCAAAACTGGAACGCCATATTTTTTTGAGAGTGAAGCGGAAAGTTTCTTTGCCTCTTCGCTCTTAGGCGCTTTTGTGTTTAAAACAATTACAAACGGCTTGTTCTGGCCGCTAAGTTCCGAAACAACCCTCTCCTCTGCCGCAACATAGCTTGAGCGAGGAATGTCTGTTATTGTTCCATCTGTTGTCAGAACAATTCCAATTGTTGAGTGTTCATCTATAACCTTCTTTGTTCCAAGTTCTGCCGCTTGCTCAAACGGAATTTCCTCCTCTAGCCATGGCGTTTTAACAAGCCTTTGCCTGTTTCCCTCTTCATGCCCAAGGGCGCCATCAATTAGATAGCCAACACAGTCGATCATTCTAACGTTCATGTCAACCTTGTCTCCAACCCTGATTGCCGCCGCCTTGTTTGGAATGAAGCGCGGCTGAGTTGTCATAATTGTCTTTCCATCTGCACTTTGAGGAAGCTCATCAATTGTTCTTTCTTTAACATTTTTGTCCGCAATGTTGGGCACGACTAAGTTTTGCATGAACTGGGTTATGAAGGTTGATTTCCCACACCTAACAGGGCCAACAACCCCAACATATATATCCCCTCCTGTTCGCTTTGCAATATCCTCATATATACCATAATTTTCCATAATTAACCTCCAAGAGTGATATTGTATTTTATGGCATAAAAAAAGATAATATGACCAAATAATTGGACCATTTTGCAACAAAAAAACGCTTTCGCGCTATGTTTTAAATAACTTGGCAGGGATGGAAGGAATCGAACCCTCACGAGCGGTTTTGGAGACCGCCATTCTACCTTTAAATTACATCCCTATGCCTCATAGTATACAAAATTTTCAAAGTTGTGTCAACCAATATATAAAAGTTGACTTTTCCCCCTTTTTTTATATAATATTTTATATAACGAGGAGTTAAACATGGGAATTGAAAGCTTGGCAAAAAATTTAATAGGTTTTAAAACGACAACGGGAAATGTTGATGAGGCCGTTAAATGTTTTAACTTTATCAAAAAATATTTAAAAGACGCCGGCTTATTTTTTAAAGACTATTGCTTCAATAACTATCACTCTCTTTTGATTAGCAACACTAAAAATTTTGATTTCGACATTTTATTTAATGGGCATATCGATGTTGTTTCTGCAAAAGATGAGCTGTTTGAACCAAAGATTGTTGGAGACTTTTTAATTGGAAGAGGCGCAATTGACATGAAGGGCGCCGATTCTGTTATGATTGAGGTCATAAAAAATTATGCTGGAGATAAAAAAATCGGCCTTTTGTTGACCTCAGATGAGGAAATTGGTGGCTTTAATGGTGTTGGGGAATTTGTCAAGCACGAAAAGTTTTCTTCAAAACTCATTGTGGTTCCGGACGGTGGCTCAAATTATGACATTACCGTCTCTGAGAAAGGAGTTCTTCAATTACATTTGACAATAAAAGGTAAAAATGCCCATTCTTCAACACTTGACGAAGGAATAAATGCAATTTCGAAAGCATACGAACTTTTTTTAAAAATTGTTGAAAAATTTTGCAAACAGAAAAGCCCGCCAATCGATGACAACGTTTCAATCAATCTTGCTTTTTTGCACAGCGGAGAAATATATAACCAAGTTCCAGATATTGCAAAAATGGGCTTGGATTTTCGCTTTTTTAAATTAGATCCTAATGAAATAATTGAATATATTAAAAGCCTTGATCCTGAAATAAAAATTGATATTTATGCAAAGGCCGATTCTTTTGAAACAGATGTTGACAATCCATATTTTTTAAAATTTTTAAATGTAGTTGAGCATAAACTTGGCAAACAAAAAATGGTAAAAACAAATGGAGCTTCAGATGCAAGATTTTTCTCTCAACTTGGACTGCCTGTTGCAATAATGAACCCTATTGGATTTAATTTCCATGGAGATGATGAAAAAGTTAGCATTGTTTCTTTGCTTGAACTTAAAGAAATTTATGAAAAATTAATGGAAGAAATATAAAAAAGGAGATTTTTATGAAAAGAATATTAACAGGAATAAAACCAACTGGAACGCCGCACATTGGAAACTATTTCGGCGCAATCAAGCAAGCAATTGAACTTAGTAAAAATGAGGATTATGAGGCATTGTATTTCATCGCCGACTATCACGCTCTTAACACAGTTAAAAATCCAGAACTATTTAAAAAATACACTCATGAAATTGCAGCAACATGGCTTGCCTGCGGCCTTGACCCTGGAAAAGTTATGTTCTACAAACAGTCTGACATTCCAGAGGTTTTTGAACTAAATTGGATCTTAAACAACATAACTCCAAAGGGGGTTTTAAACCGCGCCCATGCATATAAGGCGTGCGTTGAGGACAACAAAAACAAAAATTTAGATCCAGACAGCGGCGTTAACATGGGTCTTTACTGCTACCCCGTTTTAATGGCGGCAGATATTCTTCTTATGCAGTCAAATTTGGTTCCTGTTGGCCTTGATCAAAAACAACACCTTGAGATTACAAAAGAGATTGCAAGATATTTCAACAACACATTTGGGAACTTTTTTGTTTCTCCAGAAGAATATATTCCAGAAAGCGTCGGGACAATAATTGGTCTTGACGGAAGAAAAATGAGCAAAAGTTATGGAAACACAATTACGCTTTTTGGCGATGAAAAAATGCTCCGATCACAAATCAACAAAATTGTAACCAACAGCCAAACTCCAGAAGAACCAAAGGACACAGATTGTGCGATCTTCAAAATCTTTAGTCTCTTTGCAAACTCAAAGCAAATTGAAGAGATGAAAGAAAAATTTTCAAAGGGAATTGGCTGGGGCGAAGTTAAAAAACAAACTTTTGAAGTTGCAAACAGTCTTCTTGCTCCGATGCGCGAAGTTTACAACTATTATATCTCTCACCCAGAAGAAATTGACAAAATTTTAGAAAATGGTGCAAAAAAGGCAAGACAAATTGCTGCCCAAACGATTGGCGAAGTTAGAAAATTAATTGGGAAAGAATAATAATGGAAGAAATAAAAAGAAAAAACAGTCTAAAGCCGATTTTAAACTCGTTAACCATTTCTTTTTTTAATTCATCTGCAGAACCAATTTCAAAAGATGAAGCGCTTAACCACCTTATTGAAATAAGTTATGATTTCTCAAAATCTGACTTTAAAAAATTAAATTACATTCTTAATGGATGCAAGAATTATGTAAAAGAGTTGCCGATACAAGATATGACTAATCTTTTTAAAATGATTAAAAAAGAAAATTTAAAATTAAGACTTCAAACAATATTTGGAGGATACACAGAATATCCTTTTAGTTCCTTAGCATATTTTGTCCCATCATTACAATTCGGATATAATCTCCTTCAATATTTTAATGATTTTGAAATAGACTATATTTTTATGAAAAATACTTCTTCTTACGCCAATAAAAAAGAAGTAGAAGAAACCAGTTTGCAAATAAAAACTTTGGTTGATTATGTTCTAACACTTATAAAGGGCTCTAAATATGCTTGCTTGCTAAATAAAATTAATTTTTTGGAAGATGATCTGAATTTTAAATTATTCCAAAAAAAACAGCAAAAATTTAACATTAACGAGATTAAGTCTTTAATAATGGCAAACCCCTCGCTTTACAATAATTTTATAAATATTGTTAAAAACAATGAAAGTACACTTGATAATTCAATTTCATATGCTTTATTTCATTTTTTATACCAAGATTTGAACTCGGAAAATTATTATAATAAAATCTTAAACAATGATGTTATTCCTAATTTTGATGCGGAAAATAATACTCTTTTCCTCTATTTCGGTGCTACGCCAGAAAAGATATTCTATTGTATAAGAAATATCATAAAAGAACACTATAAAAACGAAATTAAACCATCTCTCCAAATAATTACAAATTTTAAGCGAGCGCCATATATATTGCAAAAGAACTCAGAGGAAATCAAACTAAACGATTATCTAAAAAAACCAAATGAATATAATAAAGAACTTGATTCGGCCTTGCTAACAAAATATTCTAGTTATTCTAAATTTTCTATAGCTACTTTATCATGTTATGCGATTATAAAAAAGGAATTGTTTGGCAAAACACTTGCATAGAAACTAAAATTGTGCTAAACTTTTCCCGCAAGCCGAAGTGATGGAATGGTAGACGTAGCGGACTCAAAATCCGCCGAGGGCAACCTCATGGGGGTTCGAGTCCCCCCTTCGGCACCAAAAACAAATCCGAGCCTTTGCTCGGATTTGTGTTTTCTTGCCCTTTTTTTGTTTTATTTAATGAAAAAATCCTCTGTTCTTTTAAGTTTGTGTTCTATAACCTTACCTTAAAACAAAAAGCGCGTAGGCTCAAATGCCTGCGCGCTTCAAAATCTTTGACCTATTTTTTTATCCAATAATAAGTGCTGTATTCATCTGGATCAATTAAATATGTAGCTGCAGTTGATGAGTTGGAAATCAAATCCGCCGAAATTCCCTCTTGCCTTTCAAAATAGAAAAGGTTTTTGTCATATATATAGAATGATTCCACCTTATCTTGGCCTGCTCTGGTAATTGATATTCTACCGCTGTAGCTATCAACCCAGAATGAGTCATTTTGAGTTAACCCATATGTTTTGGCAATTTTTTCTTTATCTGGCTGCATTTTGCCAAGCTCCCAATTCGAAATGTCTTCAAAAATAATTTCCGTTATATGTGAAGTGCATTGTCTTAAATCGAATTCAAAGGCTCCCATTTCAATGGTTGTAACACTGGTTGGAATAGTTACACTCGTCAATGAAACAGACCAGTTTTCTGAAAGCGGATGTGACGCCTCAAACGCATAAGCTCCAATTGTCGTAACGCCGTCTGGAATCTCAAATGAAGTTCTGTCATTACCATATGTGTATTTAACTAGAGTTTTGGCGTCATATGAATATAAAACTCCGTCAATAGATTTAAAATATTGATTGTTTTCATCTACAATAAACTTTTCTATTCCAGCGCAGCCAAGAAAGGCCCTAGGAGAAATTAAACTAACATTGCGTCCCAATGTAACTTCTAAAAGGTTGTAACATGCGCCAAATGCCAGGTCCTCTATTGTGGTAATGGAATCACCTAAAACAAGGTTCCTAAGACCATAGGCACACCAAAGCGCATTCGCCTCAATTGTCGTTCCTCCATTAATTCCTAATGTAGTTAAATATCTTGAGGCAACTAAATCAATCGCGTTAGTGGGAACAATTGCGTTCTCAATGTACACTCTGTCGCCAAACATCAAATCGCCAAATTCTGTTGCCGTTGTTGGTATAGTTATGCTTGTTAATCTTGAACACCCCAAGAAGGCCTCATCTCCAATACTAATCAGTCCTTCTGAAATAACTATGTTTTCGATTTTTTTACAATTGTAGAATGCGTGTTCTTCAATTTTTAAAACACCGTCTGGCGTTGTGAACTCAGTTTCGTTTTTCCCTGGCGCATATTTTATTAGCGTGTCCCCATTGTAGTTATATAAATTTCCGTCTATTGACTTATAGTACTTGTTCTGAGCGCTTACAGTGAATTCTGACAGCATATCACAGCCATAAAATGCATCAACGCCAATATATGTTATGTTTTCGGTAATTGTGAAATTCTTCATGTTAGGGTAGTTCTTAAACGCATAGTCTCCAATTCTTGAAACTGAATTAAGAATTCCAACGGTTTTAGCGCCTTGAGGAACATAGGACAATTCGGTTTTATTTTTATTATGCAATAAGCCACCTGAACTTGAATAATACATATTCCCTTCATCAACTGTAATATTGGCTAACGACGAGCAATTTTCAAAAGCGTCGCCAACTAAAACAATTTTTGTGCTGTCTGGAATCCTACAGGAAACAATTGAATTGCTTGCGGCTTTTACAAGAACTAAATATTTGTTTTCATCATTTCCTAAGTAAAGACCGTTATCATATTGATTTAATTTCAACTGTTCACAGCCGCTAAATGCTTCGCCTTCAATTTTTGAAATACTATTTGGTAAATTAATTAAGGTGAGAGTCCTGCAGCCTTTAAAAGCTTTTTCTCCAATGGTGCTTATTTCTCCTGTAATATTGACAGTTGAAAGTGATGCGCAACCACTAAAGGCGCTGTCGCCAATTGAAGAAACCTGGCTACCAACAACAACACTTTTTATTTCGTTGTTACCTGCGTATGCTGATTCATTGATATTTTCATTTATATACAAGGTTCCTTGAGGTGACAGATAGGATGAAACTGTTTCATAACTTTTGCTTATGTTATATGAAGCTATGGGGTCATTCCAGTTAAAACTTGCTCGATTCCCCTCTCCAAATGTTACATTCAAAGCTGCTGTGGATAGATAATAGCTGCCATCAGTGTAATATGCCTGGTATGGAGCATTGTTAATGTCATTGGCAATAACTTTGTAATCGTTATCAATATATGCCTCAAGCTTATCAAAAAGCAAGTTCACATTTTTAACAACTTTCCCATCTTCAGAATAATCTGAATCACTGTATCTATGATTTGTATCTAAAAAAACCTCTATGGCTTTACCCTCGCTGTCGAATCTAACAAAAATATATTTGTATTCCATCGCCTCAAGCTCTTCATACATTTTTGCAAGTTGTGTTAGAGAGGCCTCTGAAAAATCGGCGCTTTCTTCAAACTTTTCTATCTCTGCAAGCTTTTCGTCAACCTTGCTGTCATACCAATAGAAAGAGGTTTCTGCCGAATTTTTTCTTGTTGGCTCGCCCAAAGTTCCAATAACTGAATACTTAGGATCTCCCAACTCTATGCTTTCAACATTGGATAGCCTAAATCTATCTGTGGCTATAGGCTTGATAACTGTTAATATAATCACAACGATCAACGCATACACAACAAGAGTAATTATAGCCGCCTTATGTAAATCAAGCCAAATAACTGCTGCTGGAGTTTTTTTGTCGCTTGCCTTATCATATTTTCGTTTTGCATGTTTGTAAATTATAAGTTCCTTTCTATATTGCTTTTTGTTTTTTCCTTTAATTGGAGCAATTGGCGCAGAATGTGTTGCATAGAATCTATCCCTTCTCGCCTTTTCCTCCGCAAAATATTTCTCTTTTTGCTTTGTTTCATACTCTAAAACATCCGGGAATTTTTTTGCAAGCAATAATCTTCCAAACATAGCTCCCGCTGATGCCATGGCAAAAATTACTGAAAACACTATTATTGTCACTGGACAAGCGCCTGCAACTAAGCCGCCCATTCCTCCATCAACAGAAGCAATTATGCTTACAATTGAAATTCCAATAATAAAGAAAATTAAATAAAAGATAAATGATATATATGCCATTAATGTTGACAATGGTTGGCGCCACTTCCCCAAGATTGTAACATCTTTATATTTGAATTTTGGCAAAAATAGCGTTAAGCTCATTAAAGAGGCAAAAACAACGCTTAGCACAGCAAAAATAATTAGTGCTATCATTGACCCCTCTAACTCAGGAATCATGCTCAACAGTCCTGAATGCATGCTATAAACATTCCCAAAGCTTTCATTCGGGAATCCCATTCCCATTGCCAATTCGGCTACGGGCGCCGAAAAGAATGCAAACAGCAAAACGGAAAAAAGTGCAAAAATTCCGAAAGGAACAAAGCGCAAAGCTAAAAATATCTTTTGTTTTTTTCCAGTTTGGGTCGCTAATTTCTTGGCATTGTTGGGCTTTTCTTCGTTGACTTTATTAAAATTGGCCTCTTCGCTTACTTTGTCGGTGTTTACTTTGTTGGCGTTTTCCTCCTCTGTATTGACCTTGTCGTCAACAATCAGCGAACAGCCACATTCGCTGCAAAAGCGAGTTCCTTTTGAGAGTTTTGTCCCACACTTTGGGCAGGTAATTCCCTCTTCCCTTTTAGCTCCACAATTTGAGCAAAAATTTCCCTCAAATTCTGTTCCGCATTTTAAGCATTTCATATTCTTCTCCTAAAATAATTTCATTTGTTAAAATCCAAAAATATATTTTTAACCCATTTACAATGCTCCTTTCTTTGTTATAATTAAGGATAACATGGAAACCATCTTTTAACAACTACTGAAATTTTATAGTATTTATAAGCCACATTTATCAATTGCGGTTATTAATAAATATAATTACTATATATAATAAAAAACAACAGCTCACGCTGTTGTCTTTTTATTTGTACAGTTTATATGCTTTTTCTAAAATTGAAGAGATATATTCATTTTTGCCGGCCGTATAAAGTTTTCTTTCGTTTGCATATTTTGAGGATAAATCCTTTTTTAGCTGTTCATACCTTTTAATTTCTTCTGGATGGTCGAGCAAATATCTTTTAAAGTACATGAACTCATTCCAATATTCACTGCCTATAAGCTGCATGTGAATGTAGTGGGTTCTTAGCTCTGGCGGCCCCTTTCTTGCAAGAATTTCCCCCTTTGTTTCATAATCATTTAAAATGTCATAGCCAGCCTCTGCCATAACAGATTCAAGCTTGAAAAGCGTCTGTTCGTCTTTTGCCCCAATTGCAATGTCGATAATTGGTTTTGCACTGAGCCCAGGAATTGACGTGCTTCCAACATGTTCTATTTCAACATCAAAATCTTTTAAGATGTTTTTTAAAATTTTCTTTTCTTTTTCAAATTCCTCTGGCCAGCTTTTGTCGTATGGATATACGGCAACAGAACTTTTATGTAATCCAATCATGAACTCCTCCTTTTTTATTTTAATATAAATTAAAGAGCAAAGTCAATTATATTGAAAGGAACTTCTCAATTTCTTTTGACAATTCTTCAACAGTTTTACACCCTTTTTCTGGACAGTTAAACAAAATTGCATTCCATCCAAATTTTTTTGGCATTTCGTAATCATATTTCAGGCTGTTTCCAACATTTAAAATTTCTTCGGGTTTTAAATTTAATTTTTTTTCAATAAATCTATAATAATTTTCTTCATCTTTTAAATAGCCAACTTCATATGTCCTAAAAACATGATCCACGTGTTTTAAAATCTCTTCATCCAGTTGATAATTTTTTAAAATATTTGAACTTGAACTTAAAACAACTTTTATTCCTGATTTTTTTAATTTTTTTATTAATTTTGTTATATTTTTATCAACATATTGATTTTTTTCGCTTTTTTTACTTAAATTTTCGAAAAAAAATAAAATTTCATTGAATTTATTGCTTTTTAATTCTTTGCAAAATTTTTCTGTTAATTCTCTTAAATCTCCATTATTCTTGTTAAATATTTGCCGAAACGTCCTTTTTACCTGCTCTAAAGGCAAGTTTAAAATTTGGCTAAGTTCATTCAAAACCGTTTGGTTTTGACTGGCCAAATAAATTGTGTTTCCAATGTCGAAAGAAACTGCTTTAATCATCTGCTCCAATCACCTCGCCTGTCATATGATTATTGAAGTTAGAACCAAAGAGCAATTTAAGTTTTCTTTCTTCGCAGATTTTTTTAATCTTTTCAATTTTTGCGTCGTTCTTCTCGCCCGTGTAGATAACCCCTTGAACATTTAGGTTTGGAATGTCGTCTGTTTCTATTCTCAAGTAAACCTTTCCGAAGCTTGATAGCAGATTAAACAATTCCATTGGCGTTGGCTTATTCTTTTTGATGTATGGATTTAAAATCCTTAGCGCAGATTTTAAATCCGAACAAAATCCCAAGTTAATCAAAGCAGAAACTACAACATTTAAATTTAAACAAGGTGTTTTTTTAACTATATTCTCAAAAATTTTGCTTCCTTTAAAAATTTTTTCAGAGAAATTTAGCAAGCTTTCTTGCTGGCTTTGATTAAGATTGTCTATTATTTCTTTAACTTTTTCCAAGTTGTTTATATCAAACAAAATTAAACTATGGCCTTCTTCACACGACAAAAACTCAACCCCATAGCATACAGCTATTTTTTTTGAAGGCAAAATTTCTGGAAGCGTTTCCAGTTCGGCTATTCCAAGGTGGGTAACCCCATTTCTCTCCGCATATGCCAATAAATCAGAAGTGCTGAGTGACCCATTAGAAAGTTTTGTCTTGACCAGAAAATCTTTCATTGACTTTGTTCTCCTTGTTATAAATTTCTTTTCTCTCTTCCATTTTTCCCTTTATTTGGCAAATGTCAAAAGCAGTCAATTCTTGGCAGCCTAAAGCATGGCCGGATTGCATTTCGTGAAAGTCCGACCCTCCTGTTATGACAAGGTTGTTTTCGGCGGCAATTTCTTTTAAAAAATCTTGCTGCTCTCTTGTTGTTGAGCCATACACCTCAATTCCGTCAAGCCCTAACGTTGAAAGCCTTTTTGCAATTTCTTGACATTTTGCCCTGTCAAAATCATGCTCCGCCTCTCCTATTTTATATTTTGCGAGCGTTGGGTGGGCCCAAACACAAATTCCTCCACAATCGTGAATCAATTTTATAACCTGCTCGTCGCTAATTTTTTTAATTGGACAATACGCCGGCGCATCTCTTCCAATGTACAAGTCATACGCTTCTTTTGTCCCCCTTGCATAGCCGCGGGCTATCAGCTCCTTTACAATTACTTTTTTATCCAACACGCCAGTTTTAGAATGTTTCTTAATTAAGTCTTCTGCGGAAAAAGAAATGTTGAATTTTTCTTTCAATAAATCTAACGTCTTTAAACAAACAATTTCATTTGCCTTTTTCAATTCCAACAAATATTTTTCTAGTTTATCAAAATCTTGAATTCCATATCCAAGAAAATGGTAGTTATAATACCCTCCAACATTAATCTCAATTCCCGGGATTAGCTCAATTCCGCAGTTATCGGCAAAACCCTTAAACTCTTTAAAATGAATTATTGTTTCATGGTCTGTAATCGAAATTGTCTCAAGGCCTTCTCTTTTAGCTTTTTCAATGATAGAATACGGGCTAAGCTGCCCGTCTGAAAGGACTGTGTGAATGTGAAGGTCATACCTAGTCAAAATTTTTCCTCCTAAACTCATCAACCAACTTTTTGATTTGTTTCGTTTGCGTTAAATAGAACTGTAAATCTTCGTAAACTCCGTCATCTTTTGAATGGGCATCTGAGCCAATTGTAAAAACAAAATTTTCTTGCTTTGCAAAGTTCTCCAATTCGTCAAAATGCTCGTGTTGAGACTTAAAATTTTTTTCAATTCCAACAATTCCGCCGCCAAAGTCTTTTGCCATTTTAACCAAGCTTAATTTATTAAACCCAGGGTGGGCAAAAAGAGTTAGCCCATTCTCATTTAGCTTTGAAATTTTAACTTGACCATATTCATTTACCGAAAGCGAGCCAGTTTGCGGAAAATCTTTAAATTCGTCATCATCAACGCCCCTAACCGCAAGAATTGACAGCAAAAATCTTCTGTTGTTTTCTATGTTTATATTATTTGTTTTGTATTTGTTGTCTAGATAGCTAAATCGTTCATTGCACATTTCTTTTCTTTGCTGACAAGAATCTAAGCTGTTATATAACTTAATTTTTTCATAGACATAAGCAGTTTTAACCTTCTTTTGCTCTAATTTTTCTGCAATATATTCAATCAGCGGCGCGTAATCTGGAATTATATTTTTCTTTTTTAAAAACTTTAAAAATTCTTTATAGCTGACAGTAATTTGGTTTTCCTTAAACACATCTTGAAGCGCTTTGTTTTTTGAAATTCTTTCAAACTGAATTTTTGCCCTTTTGTAATAGGACTTACTTAAAAGCCTCAGATCTTTATTTAAACCATGATCCTTTGGGTTTATAAAAAGCTTTAAAATGTGACACATTGTCCCATATTCTTTATAGCTAACTGTTTGTTCAACGCCGGTTATGATAATTGGCAGCTCTTTAAGGTCTTTTCCTTTTTTTATTTTTTTATATAATTCATCATACACCCCAACATCGTCGTGATCGGTTATTGCAATAATTTTAAAGCCAAGCTTTTTCGTCGTTTCGACGATCTCATCTAAAGTTTGTTTGCCGTCCGACGAATGGTTTGAATGTATGTGTAGGTCACATAAAAGAGAATTGCGGCCGTCTTTTTCAGCTTCTTCTAGAAGCTTTAAAATATGGCTTGCAGTCATTTGATTATATTTTTCCCAAAATTTGAAATTGTTCATCAATTCCCTCTTTAGAATTGTTCTCTTTTTAATAATAATAGATTAAATCCGTTTTGTCAATCTTGCAAAAAAACTTTGATTCAACAAAATTAAGATATATAATGTAACCATGGATATAGTAAATTACAACAACTATAAATATTTCTATTGTGTTGTTAAATACAACGGCTTTTCAAACGCCTCAGAAAAAATTTTAATTTCTCAGCCCGCTTTAAGTTATAGCATAAAAAAACTTGAAGAGGAACTGGGCGTTAAACTGCTTGAGCGAAGCAGCAGAAAAATTTCTTTAACAAGAGAAGGCGAAGAGCTCTATAAAAAACTAAGAAAAATTGAAAACATTCTCAACGGCGACAAAAACGAAATGAAAGAGAAAATTTCAATTGGAATTGTTAGAGTTGCTGCAGACAATGCGTTCTATAATGTTTTGCAACAGTTTAGAGAAAAATATCCAAATATATTGGTTGAAGTTATAATTGAAGAACACATGGCCTTGGTTTCACTGTTTGAAAAACACAAGGTAAACCTTGTTCTCAACAAATACACATTTGAAAACAACAATTCAACGGCGAATGTCTTTTTAAACCAGTTTGAAAATTGTTTTGCCTGCTCTAAATCTTTTTATGAAAACAACAAACAAATGCTTAGCGACATTTCAACCTTTTCTTCTTGGCCAATGGTTTTTCCAACCAAATCCAAAAAAAGAAAGCTTTTGGATGCTTACCTAACCTCTTTAGAGCTTACTCCAAATGTTGTTTTTGAAATTCCAAATTCAGAATTGTTAAAGAAAATTGTTAAAGATGACAACTGCGTTGGCTATTTTACAAAGCTTTCGATAGAAGATGAATTAAAAAATGGTGAATTAGTTGTCGTTGACAATCCGCTTTTCAACTTCCCAAAAGATGCTTTATATTTAATTTACGACGAAAATTTGGTTGACACTCCTCTTGAATACATGATAGATCTCATAAAGGAAAACATGTAGTCTATAAATATAACTTATAGTTATAATTAAAAGTTGGTAATTATAATTTATTAATTTTATTTTATAATATAGCTATACACATGGAAAAGATAACTTTAGTAGATGATGAACTTTGTGAAAAATTTGCCAACCCAACTTTGGCATATCCTTTTTCAAGCGATCTTTTTTATATCAACAAAAAGCTTTATTATAAACCATTTCAATTTAAGGAAACTTACTTCAACATAGATAAACTAAAAAAAATAATAGAGAACGGGTTTAAGGACCGTTTAACAAATAGCTATTCAAAAAATTACTTATATGAATATTTGAATTACCTAATTACCTCAAACAAAGATTTCGTTCTAATTTTTTTTGATGTTGACGATTTTAAAAGAATAAACACACAACTTGGCCATTTTACAGCGGACAAAATTTTAAATGCGCTTGGGAAAGTATTAAACAGATGTTATTCAAAAAACAGTGATTTTATCTTTAGGTTTGGAGGCGACGAGTTTATAATAATCTCAGAAAACTGCGACCTTGAAAAACAAAGAAAGACATGCTTAAATGTTAACAAAAATTTTTACAGCGAATGCAAAGTTACATTCAGCTTTGGAATTTGCAAATATGACAGAGAAAAAAGCTTTGAAGAGAACCTTTCAAACCTTGATTATCTGCTAAAGCAAGACAAGAAGACAAAAGCAAAACGAGGGCAATAAAAATGGATATTAAAAACTATCAAGATTTAATTGACTTATCTGATGAATTTAAAATCCCCGTTGAGGACGCGCTATTCATAGCGCTAAATAGATATGGCGTTATGTATGACATTAACGACAATAGAATTAGGTTTTACTTGAAATTGCACACATTAGATGAGGAATATTATTTCGCTGTCTGCGTCAACACTTTTCCTTCTCCATTTTCAATTAAGGGGAAATCGCTTTATCTTGCTGACAAAGAAATTGGGCTGATAACAAAAATTGAAAAGGACACCTGCACTAGCACCTATTTTAGAAAGGGTAATCAGGCAATAACCTTAAATTCAAATTTTAGAAGTAAATGCGCCGGCTGCAAATTTTGCGGAACATACAGTTTAGAGAACACCGAAAACGAAAATTTAACCTCAAAGCAAGCTATAATAGAGTGCTTTGAAAAACTAATTGAAGAAAACAATTTAGTTGATTTATCAAATCTAATTCAAATAACAGTGTGCACTGGCTGTTTTAAAACTGAAACAGACCTGGTTTCTCATTTAATTCTTTTAAAAAACACGCTTAAACAATTTAATTTTACTGGAAAAATAAATTACATTGGCTCCCAATTGAGGTCTTTTGAACAATTGGAGCGCATAAAAGAAGAAATTGGCGATTTTTCGCTCTATATCACTACAGAAAGATTCACCGAAAGAGAAAAATTTATGAGAAGTGAAAAGGCCAGTTTGAATCTTGATGAGACAATAAAACTTTTAGATAAAGCAATTAGCCTTGGATTTACTGCAAGCATTTTATATATCTTAGGTTTGGAGGATTTGGAAATTGTCAAGAAAAATTTTGAAAAAATAATTCCTCACATAAACAAATTCCCCGACATTCAAATCTACCAAGATTACACGCCAGAGCAAGAAAACTATCGCTGCAAAGAGGCAAAGGATTTCAAGTACTACTTAAGGGCAAGAAAATTCTTTGAGGAAAGTTTTGAAAAAACCCCGCTTCGCCCACGCTCATGGGAAAATTATAGAAGCCTTTTCTATACAACTTTTGGCAAAGAAAAATATCTGTGCGAAAGGAAATAACATGAAAGATTTTAAAATTTTTCAAGATTGTTTGAACTTGCTTAATTTGGCTTGTGTGAGCCAAAATTATCTGAACAAATTTACACAAAATGTTGAAGTTTCAGATTTAAAAAATTTCCCTTGCGGACATTGGGGCGCTTGCCCGTCAATAAATTTTTTATATTTACATTTGATTAATTTTTTTAAAAGACATAATTTAAAAGCAAACATAGTTGTTGGAACAGGCCATGCTGGTTCGGCGGTTAATGCAAATCTGTGGCTGTGTGGAGAGCTTGAAAAACAAAATAGGTCATTTGAAATTTCATCTAGGGGATTAAACAACTTAATTCAAGCTTTTGGAAAGGAAATTAGAACAGAAATCAACCCCCACTACCCAACCACCCTGTTTGACGGAGGCGAACTTGGCTACAGCCTTGCCTTCGCCTATGGCCTTGCTCTTGATGATGAGCTTGACTTTCTCCCCTGCATTATTGGAGATGGCGAATGTGAAACATCAACTCTAAGCGCAAGTTGGCAACTTGGAAGGTTGACAAACAACCGAAAAGTTCTTCCAATAATCAATTTAAACGGATTGAAAATGTGCTCCGAGTCATTTTTGTCAAAATTGACTGACAGGGAGTTAAAAGCTCTTTTTTCCTCCTATGGATATAAAGCTTATATTGCCGGCGCAAATCACAAAGAACTTTATAATGCCTTGGAGGACATTTACAAAAGCAAGGATTTGTCATTAATTATTTTCAAAAGCAAAAAAGGCTTTTCTGCCTTTGAAAATGATCAAATTAAAATTGTTGGCAAGACCTCTTCTCACAAAAATCCTTTAACAATTCCTAACAGCCAATCAAAAGCAAATTTTTTAAAAAGTTGGGTCTTGAATTATAACATAAATCCGTTTTTAGATTCAGATAAAAGAAATCAATTAATTTCGTTTTGTAAATATGATTTCTATGTGCCAAAAATTAAACCAAAAAAATTTAATTTAAAAACAGATTTAAATTGTTCTGCATTTAAAAATCTTGAAATTAATTTAAAAAAGCTTCTATCCTTTAATGATTTTTACATTTTAGATCCAGATGAGCTAACTTCAAACAAACTTGGCGAAGTCAAGAACAATAAAAGGGTTATATGCCTTTTAAATGAAAATGTCCTCCAGGGCCTTTATCAAGGGCTTTCTCAAGCAAACATCAACGGGCTTTTTGTTACATACGAAGCTTTTGCCCCAATTTTTATCAGCATGGTTAGCCAATATTTAAAATATTTAACGCAAAAACAACAGATTTCAAAAAGAAAAAATCCAAGCTTGAACTATCTTTTAACAAGCACCTTCCCAGAAAACACATATTCTCATCAAAACCCAGAATTTGTTGCGTCGCTATTTAACAAAGAATATAAAAATGTCAATGCATACTATCCCGTTGGGGCAAAAAGCCTTGTTTCAACTTTGGAAAAGAGTTTAAACTCAAAAGACCAAATAAATGTTATAACAATTTCAAAGCGCGCTGACTGTGAAAAATTTAACAATCTTGACGGCGATCTTTTGATTTTAAAGGATTCAAAAAAACCAGATATCGTTCTCTGTGCAACTGGAGACTACATTTTAAATCAACTTAACGATGTTTCGGAAATAATTGAATTGCTATTGCCAGAAATAAAAATCAAATTGATATATATTTCAAACATCAAAGTTTTGTCTGAAAAATTCGATGAGGGGCTTACTCAAAAAGATTTTGAAAAACTGTTTAGTTCTAACTGCCCTGTGATATACAGTTACATGGGATATAAAAGCGTTTTAAAAAATTTGCTTTACGAAAGAAATTGCAGGTTTAAAATATTTGGATTTGAAGATCGAAGCAACATCAGTGGAAGTGTTGAAAAAAAACTAAAATACAATAAAATGGGAAAAGACTCAATTGTTTTAGAAATTCTAAACACATTGCTGGATTTAGGGAAAATTTCCAAAGCAGAGTTTGCTCGGGCAAGATTTAACACATTTTTAAAGTTGGAGGAGGTGTCAATTAAATAACATGGAAAGATTTGACATTTATGATGAAAACAGGAATTTAACGGGTCGAACAAAAGGGCGTGGCGAAAAACTTGAAGAGGGCGAATTTCGACTTGTTGTTCACGTTGTAATTTTTAATTCAAAGGGAGAAATGCTAATTCAACAGCGTCAGCCGTTTAAAAAGTCCTGGCCAAATTTTTGGGACCTTTCCGTTGGCGGATGCGCAATCAGCGGCGAAACCTCCAAACAAACAGCACAAAGAGAGCTTTTTGAGGAGCTTGGAATTGATTTGGATTTTTCAAAGCTCAGGCCAAAAATTACTTTCAATTTTGACGAGGCGTTTAACGACGTTTTTATAATTGAAAAGGACATTGACCTAAACGATTTAAACCTACAATATGAGGAAGTCCAAACGGCAAAATGGGCAACGGAAGAAGAAGTTCTTTCATTGATAGAAGAAGGGGCGTTCATTCCATATTCGGAAAGTTATTTGTCACTGCTCTTTTACATGCATAAATATAATGGAACAAGAAGATTAAGAAAATACAACGACAAAATGGCTTAGAAAGGAGAAAAAGTGAAAGATTTAATTCCAATAATAAGTTTTGGCTGCGGAGAAGAAGAAATTACTTCCGCCGCTGGCTGGGCGGCTTCCTGCCCAAATCAATTTGAATTTGCAAACGAAATTAAAGAAAAAGGTATAGTTCGCTGCTATTTAATCTTTTACAACCGCCCAGAGACAAGCGAATTTTTGAAATCTTTAAAAATTGTATTTAAATCAAACACTGGAAGCGCCTTTTCAAACATCTATCTTTATAAAGATGCGCTGATAGCTCTTGCGTCAATTGGCGCTCCGGCCGCCGCAGCTTTAATGGAAGAGCTTTCCGTTTTTGGAATCAAAGAGTTTATTGCAATTGGAACAGCTGGCTGTTTGGATGAAAAAATTAAGGACAAATTCCTTGTCGTCCAAAAGGCGATTAGAGATGAAGGCGTCTCTTACCATTATTTAAAGCCAGAGCCATATGTTTCAACAAACAGTGAGCTAGACGAAGAAATTGAAAACTATCTTAAAGAAAAAAATTTAGATTACGTTTTGGGAACAACTTGGACAACTGATGCAATCTATCGCGAAACAACGGACAAATTAAAAATGGCAAAAGACCTGGGAGCTGTTGCCGTTGAAATGGAGTGTGCCGCTTGGGCTTCTGTTGCAAAATTTAGGGATTTTAAATTCTCACAAATTTTATATTTTAGCGATGTTCTCTCCAAAACTTCTTGGAACATACTCTTTAAAGAAGAGACCCTTTCAAACAGCAAGGATCTCCCACTTCTAATTGCAAAAGATATGATTGATAAATAGGTATATATACTTATATTATATATTAAAATCTATAAATGTTGAAAGAATTGCGCCCGCATAAAGCCTAACCATAAAATCGTTTGGGTGATTTGTGTAGTTGGCCGAAATGTCCATATACTGATAACGAGTGTCGCCAACAGAATTGTTGGCTTGTTTTTTTGTTAAAATTCCAGTTGAAATATTCCAAAGATTTACAAAAGTGCAACCGGATTTGTGGGAAGCAGAAATTATGTTAAGGCTTTCAGCAAGGTCTGAAAGCTCTTGCATATACTGCGAATGATTGCCAGCAAAAACGGATTTTGGGTTTTAAACAAAGTCGAAAAAGAGGCAAAAATCCAAGAAAAATTATCAAAAAAGAAGAAATTTTTAAAATTTAAATTAAAAAAAGAAAATTTGCCTAATGAAAATGAAATTGAAATTAAATAAAGCCCTAAATTCAAGGGCTTTTTTCTTTTTTACTTGACTTATTTTGTTTTGTGATTTATATTATTTTCAAGGAGAAAACAATGGACAAAACTTTTTATATAACAACTCCAATTTACTATCCCAGCGGAAAGCTTACAATTGGAAATTCTTACACAACAGTTTTATGCGATGCAATTGCAAGGTTTCACCGCATGCTTGGATACGACGTGTTTTTCTTAACAGGAACGGATGAGCACGGCCAAAAGATTTCAAAAGTTGCAAAGGAAAAGGGAATTAGCGAAATTGATCATCTAAATTCAATTGTTGCCGACACAAAGGAACTTTGGAGGCAATTAAATATTTCCTATGATGATTTCATTAGAACAACAGATGAAAGGCACGTTTCTTCTGTTAAAAAAATCTTTAACAAGCTCTATGAAAAGGGCGAGATTTACAAGTCAAGCTATTCTGGAAAATACTGCATTCCTTGCGAATCATTCTGGTCCGAAGGCCAGCTTGTAAATGGAAAATGCCCAGATTGCGGCCGCGATGTTATTGACAGCAACGAAGAGTGTTACAACTTTAAACTAAGCAAATACACAGAAAAAATTAAAGAGCTTTACAGAAAAAATCCAAATTTTCTTCAGCCTCAAAACCGTGTGAATGAAATGTTAAACAATTTCCTAAACGAAGGGTTAAAGGACTTATGCGTTTCAAGAAAAAGCGTCAAATGGGGAATTCCTGTTGACTTTGATCCAGATCACACAATTTATGTTTGGATCGATGCCCTTTCAAATTACATAACTGCCCTTGGCTATTTAAGTGATGACGACTCTCTTTTTAAAAAGTTTTGGCCGGCAGATGTCCATGTTGTTGGAAAGGAAATTGTCCGATTCCACTCAATAATTTGGCCGGCAATGCTAATGGCGCTTGATCTTCCCCTTCCAAAAACAATTTTTGGCCACGGCTGGCTTTTATTTAACAACGAAAAGCTAAGCAAGAGCAAGGACGCTGGAACAAAAGAAGTTCTGGACCCAAGAATTTTAATTGAAAACTATGGAAGCGATTCCATTAGAAATTTTTTAATTGGCGAAGTAAACTTTGGGTCAGATGGCCCATTCACACAAGAGGCTTTCCTTCTATCCTTTAACAACAATCTTGCAAACACTGTTGGAAACGTTGCCTCAAGAACTCTTGGAATGGCGGAAAAATATGTTGGAGGGAAAATTGGAAACTGCGGAAAACTCTCAGATGTTGAAAAAACATTTAAAGAAGAGGTAATTTCGCTCAAAAAACAAGCAATCGAAGAAATTAAAGAATTAAAGCCAACTCAAAGCTACAACCATGCGCTAGAAATTCTGCAAAAATGCAACAGGCTTGTTGATGACGTCAAACCTTGGGAACTTGTCAAAGACGAAAAAGAAGAAGAGATTAACACTTTCATAAATCTGCTCTGCAACGCCCAGCTTGAAGCTTACACGCTTCTTCTTCCATTCCTTCCAGACAGAGTTCCGGCCGTATTTGAAAAATTCGGCTTAGAAGTCCCAACAAAAATTGACGAAGAAAATTCATTCAACCTTCTAAAACCAGGCTCAACAGTTTGCAAGGGCGAAAATCTTTACACACGCTTGGACGTTGCAAAAGAAAATGAAAAACTTTATAAAATTGCAAATGAATAAGAAAAAACCGCAAAATTGCGGTTTTTTTATTTATTTTCGCTTTTAAATTTTTCAAGTTCCTCTTTTAGTTTTGAAATTGAATTGATCTCAATAAAACTTTCATGCCAATTATATAGATTTATTTTTTGCATTAAGCTATAAATTTCTTTTAAAGTTTCATTGTCTCCATCAATGTTTAAAAACAAGATTTTTTTGCTACACATAACGGCAAAGACAAGTTCGCTAAGCGTTCCCCAAGTTCCCTTAAAGCAAATTACCAAATCTGCCTCATCAACAAGGTCAACCGACCTGTATAAAAACTTTGCATTCTTGCTTGCTTTGCTTGGTTTCAAATACCTCATTTTAATATTTTTATTTTCAGCAAAGCCAAAGTCCGTCACATGCTCGCTTGCATTAAACCCCGGCGAATATGCCAGAACATTTCCTCCCCTTGCTGCAACGTCATTTGCAACAAGCTCTGGAATTCCAATACAGCCGCCAGTTGTCAGTTGATAGTTGTTCTCTAGAACAAAATCGGCAACAGCTTTTGCCCATTTTGTGTTTTTTTCGTTGATTGAAATATTATTGGCGTGGCCAACGACACAGATGTTTTTCATAATCTTTCTCCAAAATTATTATACCACAATATATACTAATTTTTCAAGACTTTTGTTAATTCTTACCAGCGTCCGCCGCCGCCTCCGCCAAGGCCGCCGCCGCTTGCTCCCCCGCCGCCAAAGCCGCCAAAACCTCCGCCAAAGCCACCAAACTTTCCGCTTGAATTTAAGTTCGGCTTTAAAAGGGATTGAGAAGATATTAGAAGGCTGTTGTAAATCAACATTGATGTTATCATTGCAAAGGAAACATGGGTGTCTGCAAAGCTTCCCGTTCCGTTATACCAAGCAGGCGTTTGAACTTCAATTTCATCAAACTTTTTAATCCATTTCTTGCTTATCCCAAGGACATAGGCATATGGAAGAATTTCATAGAACAAGCTTGGATTCTCTTCAACCAAAACCTCAAGGCGATCCTTTTCGGCGTGTAATATAAAGTTTCTAAGGCCATAAACTCTTCCAATTTCCTTCTTCTCTCCCTCAATTTTTCCGTTTAACCTAATTGCAACAACAACCAGCCAAAACAAAATTAATGGTACAAAAATTGTGACCATAAGCGGGTTTGAATAGCTTTCAAAAAGGAAATATGCACTTGGAACATAGATTCCAAGAAGTATGAGCGCCGCCGCGATAACAATCAAATAGAAAAGCGGCTTGCTAAGCGTCAATTTCCTGTCAAAAGCATATTTTAAAAGATAGCATGCTCCAAACAAAACAAAGCCCAGAACAATACAAATAAAAATTGAATAGAAGTCAATTGCAACCTTTTTAGCAATGAAATAATACATGACGGGAAGAATAATTGAAAAAATTGCAATTAGCAAAAATTTAAGCTTTGAAACTGTTGGGCTAAAAAACCTTTCATTTTCAAATTTGATTCCATCTTTTGCGTTTGCAACAGCGGTTGCAAGTTTTAGGTTTTTATCCTTTAAATTTGCAGTTTCATTTTCACCAAAGAGGGAATCGAAAATTTCTTTTTCATAAACCTTAAACGAATCATCTGAGTCTTTCAGCTTTTGAAATTTAACTTCCTTGTCTTCTTCAATAATTTTTAAGTATCCTCTGTTTGCCCAGTAGACAATTAAAGAAGAAATGTCCCCCTTGTTAACGGTTTTGTCAACAATATATCCGGCATCCGAAGGCGTTATTCCCATTGGCGCCTTAAATTCAACAATTTCAACAATCTTGTTTTTGTTGTTTTTATAGTAATAAATTATCACTGCAACAATCAAAAGCGCAACTGACAGGCAAAGAAAGATAATGTCCGGAGTTATAGATTGTTTTTCCGTTGTAAAGAAGCCCTCTTCTAAAACAGTTCTTCCAGTAATTCCATAGTATGGTTCGAGAGTCCCGTTATAAGAGAAAGTTACCGTGTTGTAAACAATTTGCTCCTCAAAAACAAGGTCTCCGCCGTCCGTTCCAACATAAAAAGTCATGCTGCTGTTTTCAACAGCTTTCTCAAACGAAATTGTTATATTGATGTTTGAAATTGTTGTGTCCCACTGGTTGCCAATAAAATTGTAGTAAACTTGGTCGAAAGATGAAATTTTGTCGTCTCCCAAATCTATTATATATGTCAGTTCATATGTTTCATTTTTATCTGCGTAACTATACGCATCGCCCATTTGAACAACATAGGTTTCATCGCTTAAGTAAAAATCTTCTAGTTTGGAACAGGACAAAAGCTCCATCTCAACTTCATATCTTTTTGTTTGCTCTTTTCCGTCTTCAACAAAGCGCGCCTGCTGATAGATTGGAATTTGCCTAAAAATTCCATGGCTTGGAATTAAAAATTCCGTTTCAATAACTTCGCTAATTAGAACCTTGTTGTCCTCTTGAATTGTTGCGTTTACAGTGTAGCCAATGATCCGATATTCATCGCTGTTGTCAACTTGCTCTTTTGGAATTAGGTTTAAAGAAGTTATAAGGATAATAACCAAAATTATTGCCCCAACAACAAATATAGGTAAAAATCGTCTAACTTTTGACATTGTTAAAATTGAACCTTAACTGCCTTTCTTTCCTCTTCACTTTCAACTTCAAAAAGAGGTCTTTTCTCAAACTTGAACCAGTTTGCAATTATATTGCTTGGGAAAACTTCTCTTTTAATATTGTATGATTTTGTAACGCCATTGTAATATTTTCTTGAAGATGCAATTTCTTCTTCAAGTTCGTTTAACCTGTTTTGCAAATCCATGAAGTTTTTGTCTGCTTTAAGCTCTGGATATTGCTCAACAACAACTGCAAGTTGCTTCAAAACAGAACTCAAATTTGCTTCGCTTGAAAGCCTGTCTTCCATGTTTCCCGCTTGCGCACAGGCATTTCTTGCAGCAATAACTCTTTCAAGCGTTTCCTTTTCGTGTTTTGCATAACCCTTAACTGTTTCAACAAGGTTTGGAATTAGGTCATATCTTTTTTTCATGTAGACATCCATTGTTGAAAAAGCTTCGTCAACATTGTTTCTCATTGTGATAAATTTGTTGTAAGTTGCAATTATCCAAATTATCAAAATAATTACCAAAAGCCCAATCACGCCGCCAACAATTCCGCCGATAATTGCGCCGCTAAGCCCTAAAAAGCTCATATTTACCTCCCTAACAAAATATATATATTATATATGTTACTTAAAAATTTAAAATTAGTCAAATAAATGTCAATGAAAGAAAAAAAATTTGTTTTATCAGTCGATTTAAACGACAGGCCAATTAAAAAAATTGAGAAACTCTCTGCCCACAAAAAAGCAATTCTCCACAGGGCTTTTTCTGTTTTTTTGCTTAGCGGCAACAAAATTTTAATTCAAAGGCGCGCAAAAACAAAATACCACTCACCTTCCCTTTGGGCAAACGCCTGTTGCAGCCACCCTCTTTCAGAGGACATCATCTCAGAAGCAAAAACAAGGTTAAGCCAAGAACTTGGAATTGAAGGAGAAGTTGACCTTAAAGAAGCCTTCAGCTTCATATATTTTTCAAAGCTTGGAACCCTTTTTGAATATGAGTTTGATCACGTTTTGGTCGGTCAATACAGCGGAGAAATTAAACTAAACCCAAACGAGGCGGACAAATTTAGGTGGGTTGAAATTGAAAAGCTTGAAAAAGAACTTGTCCGCTGCCCAAAAAAATTTGCGCCGTGGTTTCTAATTTGCGCGCCGATGTTAATAAAAAAACTCGCAAATTGCGAGCTTTAAAGCGACATATAAGTTTCTTCGTCCAATTTTTCAATTGGTTTCATATAATCTTGCGGAAGCGTTATTTGGTTTTGAAGTTCCTTAAAATAACTTTCCAAATTTGGATGTGTGTCATATCTTTCCTTGTAAACAAGCCGTTTTGCCTTTGATGCGGCATAACACCTTCCGTCGTTTACAATTTCCATTTTGTCAATTGTAATTAAACTGTAATATTCTTTCTTGAATCTTTCGTAGTTTGTATATTGGTCGAAAATCATTGAAACCTGGCAAAAAAAGTCATAGATGTCCGTCGCATAAAAATTTGCAGAGGCCTCATGCTTGTCAACAATTGCTGTAACCGCTCCGCTAACTCCAAATTCGCCCCTTTCCAAACTGATTGTAAAATAATCTGAAAGATTGATCGCTTCGCTTAAATATTCTAACATTTTTCTCCTTACATCTCTTGATTGTAGTCATATCTTTCAACAGAAGTTGGGTCCTCTGATTCAATAATTTTTGCTGCATCTCTATCTGAATAGAATCCATCCGAACGATATTCATGGCCAGTTGCATCCCAAACCATGCTCCAAACTGTTCCATCTTTAGCAACTACGTCTGCAACTAGATAGTCTTTCCCTTCCTCTGTTTTTTTGTAACATTTAAATCCGTCGTCAAGCACTGTCCCAGTGGCCTCTATAAAATCCTCGTTAAGCGCATTTTGTAGTATGTCATGATATGAACGTGCGGCCGCTGTTACCCCAACTGCTGTTGGCAATGCTGCAATTGCAAGAGTAATTGCCCCCACTTTTACAAAATTTTTAATTGACATAAATTTTACCTCCTTTACATCTCTTGAGAATCATATTTTGTAATTCTTGGATCCTCTGATTTAATTAATTTTGTAACATCTTTTGCGGCTAAAGGCTTGTTTAAATTCAACTGATATCCGTCTGCGTTCCATTGCATTTGATAGCTTGAATTGTCTTCGGCAACAACATCAACATAAAGAACGTCCTGATTGTTTTCGTTTTTTCCCAATTTAAACTCGGAAATTTCTTGGGCCTCTTGCATTGCAACATTTTTAAAATCTTCCTTGGCCGCTGAAACTGCGTTTCCAGAATAGGCAAGCTGGGCAACCCCAAGACCAAAGCAACTTGTTAAGACCCCAAGAACAAACGAAAGCCCAACGATTTTTACAACCTTTGCTCCTTTGCTTTGAGTGGGTTGTTCGATTGAAAGCTCTTCGTCTTCCTCAAGTTCATCAAAAACTTTCACGGTTTTCCCTCCTAAAGCAGCGTCTCTAAATTGTTAGAATATCCCATAAGTTTGTCAAGTTTAACACACTCTTCCGTTTCTCTGGCAGCATAGCCTTCAATTTTCATGAGATCATCTCTGCTAAGCTTCAAACCATCAATTTGGCTTGCATTGTAAATTTTGATCCCACAAAAATCTTCCCCAGCAATTCCAAAAGCCTTGAAACCCTCCTCAAAAGCATTTGTAATTGACATTGTCCCAGAGATGTCTGATTTTGGAAGAATCATGAACTTGCAGGGCTTTCCCGAAAACTCGCCGTCTTGAAAAACAAAACTATAATTGAATTTTGTTTCATCTTTCGCCTTGCTGCATTCGGAAATTGGAACTATTTCAATTTTGTCATCTGTTTTTTGCGGATAACAAAACTCAAATTTTTGGGCTTTGGAATTAAATCTCCAAATCAAATTTTTGAGCGAAAATTTTTCCAAGTTCACCTCCAAATTGCAAGTTTATTGTATCATAAAAAAATATAATCGTCAAGGGTCAAATTTGTGATATAATACTTTTAAAGGAGAAAAACATGGATATTGCATTAAAAAATGAAGACGGAATTTTTAAGCTTCGCGTTTGTGGCGCGCTAAAACTTGGCGAAAAGTTTTTGCTTATAAAACATGAGGACTCAAACTTTTTCTGCCTCCCGGGTGGGCATGTTGAACACGGAGAAGATTCCGAAACGGCGGCGAAAAGAGAAATGGAGGAAGAGCTTGGCTTTCCCGTCAAACTTGAAAAACTTCTTGGAATTGACCAAAACTTCTTTCCGCTTTCTAACGGAAAAAGCTTTCACGAAATTGCTTTTTACTATCTCTTCTCTCCTGTCGAGGAAATTTCTGTTTGTGATTTTGAACGGGAGGAAAACGACAAGGGAAGGCTCAAGCACCACCTCTTTCGTTGGCTTTCTCTTGAAGAGCTAGAAAAAGAAGATGTCCGGCCGAAAATTATTAAAAAAATATTAGAAAATTCGGCTTTTCCTATTCTTTCAATTTCAAAAGAATAAAAAATTAAACAAAAAAATGGAGCAAGCTTTGCTCCATTTTTACTTTATTATCCGTTTATCTCATTTGCAAAAAATTCGGAATTTCTTTCTAAAAGTGTGTAGGCTTGAGTTTCAACAAAATATTTGTTTTTCAATAGCTCAAATTGGCTTTCGCCCATTTCGCTAAGATAAGAAAGATTTGTTGTGTAGTTCCATGAAGAGCCTTCACGAATTCCAAAAATCTTACCTTGGGCAAAATTTGCATCTAATATTCCGTTAAAGTGTGAACTGTCACTTTCTGGACGATATTGTAAAATTTGAATTTCTGCAAACGTGTCGTGCGTCATGTTTTCCAAAAACAAATTGTTGTTTTTTACCGTTCTCCAGTAGGTTAAATCTCCAAATGTTGAAGAGCCGTTTTCTGTTTCAACCATAAATTCTAAAACATATCCCTCGTCGTCGTCATCTAAAGTTATTAAAAGACTTACGCCGGAGGCTGAAACGTTTTGGGTTATAATCCCCATGTCATAAAAATTCATTAAAATTGTGTTTTCGGTTGTTTCGCAATATCCAAACGCTGTTGGCTCGCTTTGAAGTTCGTCTGAAAACAAAGTTCTATAAATTGGGAATATTTCTCCAATATTGAAATCTCGCGATTCATAGTCGAAAGCACCTAAAACAAAGGGTTTCATGATAAAACTATAATATTGACTAACTATGCTTGAAGAATTTGGAATGTTGTCTTGAATTTGATTTTTAATGTCCTCAGTTACGTCAATGTATAAATCCTTTTCAAAATTAAAAAAGGAATCAAAATTAACTGAATCTGCTTGGACAACCGCGCTTTGTGTACTTATAGAATTGCTTCTGCTCTCCCCGGAAAAGTCATCAATAATAGATTCTAAAACTGACAAAACAGAAGATTTATCAAGTTTTTTCCCAGAGCCATCTTCGCCCTCTGGTAGTTTTAGCCATATGATATAACCAACGCTTGCTATAAACAAAATTGCAAAAATCCATACCAAAATTGTGCTTGCCCTTATCTTTCTTTTTTCCTCCATAGATCCTCCTTTGACTCAATGTCTTCACATGAAGAATACCATAAAACTAGACCAAAACCAAATAAAACCGTATACATTGTTGTAATTTTCTATTTTTTACTTTGTTACACAAGTATATTTGCACCATAAAATTGCCTATAATTTAGTTGAACAAAACAAATTTGGAGTTATTTTATGTTGAGCAAAGAGGAAATCATCGACAGAATTGGAATAGCAAGACACAACGCCGGCCTTTCTGCAAAAGCTCTTTCAGAGCTGGCCGGGCTAAACAAGGGATATATAAATCGGCTTGAAAACGGAAGAGATTTTCTTCCAAGTTTGGACGCGCTTTTAAATATAATTGATGCCTGCGGAATTAGCGAAGAAGAATTTTTTTATCATGACATAAACAGTTATAAACAAGACATGGAACTTATTTCTTCCTTGAAAAATCTTTCAGCTGATAAAAAGCTTGCAATTGCAACTTTATTAAAATAATTTAAAATATTAAAATTTATTTTTAATAAAAAGAGGAAAATTTCCTCTTTTTTGTACAATAAAACGCCCCGAGTGGGGCGTTTGTGTTAGGTGCGCTGGCAATGTTCTTGAGAGCGAGCGATAAAAATTTTACGCTGCTGCGGAAAATTTTAGCGACGCGAAGTGCGTTATTTCCGGTTCCGGAAAGGCAAGCGGAGCTTGCTGTTGCCCAAAATTTTGGGCAACCAATAGAACATTGCAACAAGCAAAGAAAAAACGCCCCGAAGGGCGCTTGTTAGGTGCGCTGGCAATGTTCTATCTTTCCGGACCGTTTCCAGTCAAGTATTTTCGACGATGAGAAGCTTAACTACTGTGTTCGGGATGAGAACAGGTGGAACCTTCTCTCTAATGTCACCAGCACTGGTATAATAAATGGACGAAGTCCACATTACTATCGAACTTTTGTTTGACAACTGAATTATAAAGAATTTTTCAAATAAAAGCAAACATTTTAACAAAGATTCATATTAATTTGCTTAGAATCACATACGTGTGATCAAGCCCTCGACCTATTAGTATCGGTCAGCTCAATACATTACTGTACTTACACCTCCGACCTATCAACCTTGTGGTCTACAAGGGGTCTTACTAACTTGTGTTATGGGATATCTAATCTTGTGGCAGGTTTCACGCTTAGATGCTTTCAGCATTTATCCTTTCCATACATCGCTACCCAGCTATGCCACTGGCGTGACAACTGGTGCACCATTGGTATGTCCATCCCGGTCCTCTCGTACTAGGGACAGCTCCTCTCAAATATCCTACGCCCACGATAGATAGGGACCGAACTGTCTCACGACGTTCTGAACCCAGCTCGCGTGCCACTTTAATCGGCGAACAGCCGAACCCTTGGGACATACTACAGCCCCAGGATGTGACGAGCCGACATCGAGGTGCCAAACCTCCCCGTCGATGTGAACTCTTGGGGGAGATAAGCCTGTTATCCCCGAGGTAACTTTTATCCGTTAAGCGACGGCAATTCCATACTCAACCGCCGGATCACTAAGTCCTACTTTCGTATCTGCTCCACTTGTAGGTGTCGCAGTTAAGCTCCCTTATGCCTTTACACTCTAAAAGATAGTTTCCAACTATCCTGAGGGAACCTTTGAGCGCCTCCGTTACCGTTTAGGAGGCGACCGCCCCAGTCAAACTGTCCATCAGACACTGTCCGCTGCCAGGATAACTGCACAACGTTAGAGTTTCAAAGTCCAAAGGGTGGTATCCCAAGGTTGGCTCCACAGAGGCTGACGCCTCTGCTTCAAAGCCTCCCACCTATCCTGTACATCGAACTCCGAAACTCAATGCCAAATTACAGTAAAGCTCTACGGGGTCTTTCCGTCTAGTCGCGGGTAATACGCATCTTCACGTATACTACAATTTCGCCGGGTCCACTGTTGAGACAGCTCCCAAGTCGTTACGCCATTCATGCGGGTCAGAACTTACCTGACAAGGAATTTCGCTACCTTAGGACCGTTATAGTTACGGCCGCCGTTCACTGGGGCTTAAATTCAAGGCTTTGCTTGCGCTAACCTCTCCTCTTAACCTTCCAGCACCGGGCAGGCGTCAGCTCCTATACTTCATCTTACGATTTAGCAGAAACCTGTGTTTTTGATAAACAGTCGCTTGGGCCGATTAACTGCGACCAACTTTCGTTGGCACCCCTTATTCCGAAGTTACGGGGTCATTTTGCCGAGTTCCTTAACAAGGGTTATCCCGTTCGTCTTATGATTCTCTCATCGTCTACCTGTGTCGGATTGCGGTACGGGCACCTATTGCCTACCTAGCAGCTTTTCTCGCCAGTGTGAATTCGCGAACTTCATTACTAATTTTCACTCCCCATCATCACCTAGGGTGCGCTCTAAACGTACTTCACAATTTAGACCCCTCATGATTTGGCCGCAGATATCCATAACCGCGGTTTCGCTATCCTCCTGTGTCACTGCATCAGCTCTTTATCGACAATCGGTGGTACAGGAATATCTACCTGTTGGTCATCGCCTACGCCTTTCGGCCTCAGCTTAGATCCCGACTTACCCTGGGCGGACAAACCTTCCCCAGGAAACCTAAGACTTTCGACGGCGTGGATTCTCGCCACGCTCTCGCTACTCATGCCGGCATTCTCTCTTGTTTGCAGTCCACAACTCCTTTCGGTACTGCTTCAGCCCGCAAACATTGCTCCCCTACCGATTAGAATTACTTCTAATCCCTAAACTTCGGTGTTAGGTTTTAGCCCCGTTTATCTTCGGCGCACTACTACTCGACCAGTGAGCTATTACGCACTCTTTAAATGAATGGCTGCTTCTAAGCCAACATCCTGGTTGTTTTAGCGGTGACACATCCTTTTCCACTTAACCTAAACTTTGGGACCTTAGTTGTAGATCTCGGCTGTTTCCGTTTTGACAATGAAAC
>ERZ1643251.467-NODE-467-length-58956-cov-8.223629_pt1 | contig 58956 bp, 43 predicted proteins | sample MGYA00579261_ERZ1643251 | MGnify/ENA primary metagenome ERZ1643251 (study PRJEB29033, sample SAMEA4952267) | chicken gut metagenome | biome: Broiler Chicken; feature: Gastrointestinal Tract; material: Caecum | place: Ireland | collected 2018 | study: Broiler...
ATGTGACATTGAAGTCAAAGGCATCGGCCACATCACGTAGCTTGTAGTAGTTGTTGCCGTTGATCTCAAATCCCGTCAAGGACGCCGGCCGGCCATCCTGATACACCCATGCCGTAGAAAGATTTGCCGTCTGCGTTCCGGCCGGAATCGTTTCCAGCTCACCGCCTACCGTCGTGTATGCCTTGTCGTCAGTCAGATCAATACGGTTCTCCGCGCCGTTCCAAGTGACCTCGAACTGTGCGTCCGTGCCGTTGAGAATCGCTGCGATGTCACGCAGCTTAAAGAAGTTATTGCCATTGATCTCGTATGCCGCGACATTCGCTTTCTCGCCATCGACGTACACCTTATGGGTGGACGGCGTGGCCGTAGTCGATACGGCTCCCGCCGACGCGATCAGCGCGAGCGCAAGACCTGTTGAAAGAATTACTTTTTTCATTTTAAGCCCTCCTTCATTATCTTTGTGAAATGATGTCTTAACTGCTGTCAGCCCTGCTTAGGCATCGCATCATCAGCATTGGGCTGATTTAGAGGTTGCCAGAAACCACAAGAATGTGTGTTACCACTGGGACGATTGAATACCTGCAACAGCCAAAATCAACTTGATAATAAACAAACAGAAACCGATAAATGCCATTGCAATTACGCCAACTGCTTTTGCCGAGATGACAAGAGCTTTTTTCATAAAATCATCTTCTTTTCTTTTGGTGTTTTTATTGTAACACTTCAAAAGTCCCATAATCTGTACTTTCTGTTTCCTTAATTATATGATACCAATATCTGTAATGATTTTCAAGATGCAATATGCACAACGTTTGAACGTCTAAACGTCCAAATGTTACAACGTTTTAGCGTTTCTTCCTGCCGCTGGAAAGAAGTCATTTCCCAACGGCTGCTTATGACGAGCTTGTCCCGTTTTTTTCAAGGTGCATCAAATATATGTAATCTGTTATCTATTTGCAAAAAATAGAACAGGTGTTTGCTTTTTTATTTCCCATGTGATATAATATGTCTCCCAAAACGACTTTAATAGAAAGGCCGTGGAAATTTTCAAATTCGACAATTTATCGTAATAAGATGCAAAGTTATTGCATATAATAATTTGTTAGCTAAATTCTCACCCGTTAACATGAAAGGAGAACTATAATGACAGGAATTTTGAATGGAATCAAAAAATTAAGTCAGAATGATTTTGCTGCACAGACCTTTTATCTCGCAAGTCTTCTCACGATTGTGCTTTTGTATGTGCCATTTTCACCGATAGCAGAAATTGATCTTAATAAATTAAATATGCTTTTACCATTTCTTACATGGGTAGGATCAAGTTTTGATATTGTATTTGCTATTCTAAAATGTCTTTTTGCTGCAATACCAATTTTAGCCTTGCTAAAAACTCTCTGTGACCATGTACATTTAATCGAAGACAGCGTAATCTTTGATGATTTATCATACAAAGCTGCAAAACTAAGTATCATCATTGGCCTTGTGCTTCCTATTTTGTGTCGTTTTACTACTGCCCGCGAGAGTGTTATTGTATTTGATGCCATCGACCATTTTGGCATATTTGATGTCATAGCCTTTTTCGGCGCATTCCTGACGTTTGGAATTTTTGTTACGCTACTGCCCGGTAAACATCTCACCAGAAAAAACAGCATTCTTGGTTTATAACGTCTTTGCTCCTCTTAGTTCCGGCTGCGGCCGGAGCTTTTTATTTAATCAATAAAAACATGTAATCGGCTTTTATAAACCCAATTTCATCCAAATATTTCTTAAAAGTCTTGGATTTGAAAGGATCTTTGGCATGCCATTTGTTATAGCCTGCCTCAGACCATCTTGCAAATACATTTTGTATGGCCATCCATCTTGTTTTAATCAAATTAGAGGATATTTCTTCGAGTTGCTGGTTATATAAGAGAGAAAAGACGTGATACACTGTGGGATGCTCACTGACACTCAATCCCACTTTATCCTCCCACGTCTCATCTGCTTCTAAAAGCAGCAGCCCTAACTCACTATTGGATAATCGTGTTATGATTTCATTAACACTCAGATCCGATACCTTATACATTTTCTTCTTTCCTCACTTCTTCCAGCGCAACGCAGATCCAGCAGATTCCTCTGTATAGCCTTACTATTTCCCGGAGCACATTTCCAAGCGCGTTTCCCCAAACCGCTGTGCAGCTCCAAAAGATCGCACACGCTACTACATGACTTTCATTGGAAAATGGATTTACCCAGCTCCAACGCCAAACGCCAAACCATGAAATGCTTGTGATCGAAAGAATAGCCAGCATCCTCATATATTTATATAAAATCGCTCTCGCATCACTTTCTTTTGCTTTCAGTGATTCTATACTGAAATTTTTATAGTACCGAATACCCATTTTACGATCAGCAGTAATCAAGGCTTTTCTTTTGGTGTACCAATCCTTTATAAGCATTTCCCATCCACCCTTTTGGCTCTGGCTACGGCCGGAGCCACTTTCCAGTATTGAGATCTATAAATTCTGAGAGCTTAATTTTTCTTTCATAATCTGCACCATATTCTTTTCTTCTTGTTTGGAAATCAAATTTGAAGCTCATGTTATAGTATCTTCCTGTTTTCGTCCTCTTAATGAGGTTATTTTTAATCATAAACTCAATAACACGCTTATGGTTTTCCATATCATCCCCATTAAGATAGAAGCAGATAACGCCCGTTGGCTCTTGCTTCATTTCCATATCACTACACTTGCATTCACAACAAACGTGTTCTGCAATCGCTTTTTCACATATGTCTTGAGCAAATTTCTGGTCATCAAAGAAAGACATCCATTTCCCGCATTTCTCTCTATCAAGTTTTTTCCCTTCGTTAGAAAGATACCAAAACCATCCACCAAATCTGTTCATGCAATCCCCTCCTATTTCATACATCTTCAAACTCGATCTGTCCGGGTAACACACCATCCTCCAACCACCAGTGAAATACATCCCTACCTGTCAGCCACGTTCCATCCACTTTGCCACGCGCTGCACGCTCTTGCAGCATTCGGTCAAACGCCTTAATGTAAGCGCGCTGATAGGTTGGATAACGCCCAAATTCAAAATACCGCGTCCGGCGGTTCGCCATTGGACAACCGATGCAGCCAACACGTTGGAACCCATAGCGGTACAATAAATTGATTGGAATTTTTTTTTGCACCGATAAATTCCCACACATCCTGATCTGTCCAGTCTATGATCGGATTGCAGATGCGTTTTGCCTGCAATCTGCAGTTTTCAAACAACTGCCGTTTATCATCATTATCATTATTGATAATGATTTTTTTACTTAAATCTCTTGGCATACTTTCATAAATGCCGCGAGTATTTTTTCTTTTTGAACTTTCAGCCCATCGCACGCCGGTTGTAATCATCCGGCCCGCTCCACCAACCTCCTTGAAAACAGAACAGCAATACCGCTTTGATCTCGTTGGAGGAATTGATTTTTGTGGAATCAATGACCACATCGTCACTGGCGCGCCTTTGTATGTAGGCCAGTTCACCGTGCATTTCACACCCGCAGCTTCCAACCTGCGGAATGTATCTCTCACATGGTACACGGTTTCCGGAGCATCTGCCGTCGTGTGACTATACTGCACCTCAAAATCAATCCCTGCTTCCAACGCAAGAGCTATACATACGTCAGAATCTTTACCGCCGCTGGTGGTCACAACCAGAGGCCTTTCATAATATGTTTCGCTCATTTGCGCTGCTAAGCGGAGCCGTTCTATTGATTTTTGTTCAAGATCCATTTTTATCTCCGCCAATCAGGATATTCAGCTAACTTTACTGTCTCTCTTGTGTGTATGGAGCTTCTTCTAAGTCCCTGCCTTTTTCATACTTAAATATGTCTCCGATCTCTACATCGTTGTATACTTCCTTGGAAACATAGTACGTTTCTGTTATCCATTCCCCGTCCTGAAAATCTCGAATAGAAATAGAATATGTATCCGGATAATTTCGGATATACGGCATCATGGTCGTAAATGTTGTTTCCCCATTTGAATGTACCATTGGAAGCATAAGCGTTTGAGAATGTGCTGCAGTAAAGCTCTTATCATAAACTTCACCTTCTGTCAGTCTTGTCTCGCTCCCGGAAAGAAGAACCGTGAGAGCTGTGAGTACAAAACAAGCAGCAATTATCGACAAAATCAAGAAAAAGAAACAATTTCTAATCTTACTCATATACAGTTGAATTTTTAGCCTCCCTTTGAATGAAGATACGTTTTTCCGTCACAGTCGGTGTGTCGTTTCTGAAATCAAAAAACGCCGACATGAAACTACATCATGTCAGCGTTACCGTTTATCATTACTGATGGATAAGGCTCGTCCAGCGGCACGCCGACTATGACGGGTCTTTCCCGTATTTTTCAAGGTGCATTCATCTTGTTTTGTACTTACTCTGCATTCATAACAGAAAATACGTGCATGATTTTCGCTGCACATGCAGAACAAATCTGCTTTTCGGACACCGGCAACTTGCGCAAGTCCTTTTTTTGCCCGCACAGTGCGCAGCGATTGGGGAACTTTCGCAACATTACAACATCTTCCCCATCAAAGTTTGTTGTTAATATTTCAATGCGCTCCTTCGCCGTCCAGTCCAAAACATCCCGCAGCTCTTTCGGGATAACCACACGCCCCAGATTATCCAACGGGCGAGTAATTCCAGTAATGGTAACGTCTCTCATGTTCTTTCTCCTTCCCGACTTTGCTCAAGTGCCTGCCGCGCCTCTCGATCAACTTGCTGCTGCGCGGCCGCGAGCTGGTCTGCAATCCGAGCCGGGTTTTCTTCTTCCTTATTATTCTTCCCCTGCTCGGTTACTCTTTTTTTTTCAGTCTCATGCTTATACGCCATTACCATATTGCCGCGCGCCTGCGCCATATATTTTGGCGTCAACGTTGCGATTTTCGCAAATTCCATTTCACCAGTATTATTTTCCAGCATCTTAAATGGCATGTTCATAAACATCCCATTTTCACCCTTGAGTAGTTGGATGCCATCAATCACAAAATCGCCTATCGTAACTGAACCCAACCCCCTCAGATTTGGCCGACTGGCATCTTCATATGGTGTCACGCGCGCAGAAACCGACATTTTTTCCGGCAGCTCGCCTACTGTCTGCGATGTATTGCCACCTTCCGGGTAGTATGTATCCAGAATGGCGTTATTTAACGCTTCTCTCGCTGCTGCAGTCCGGGGAAATACAATATCCCGATATTCTATGACATCCTCTGCCTGATGGGGTCTGGACGGCATTGCAACAAACAGGCCCTTGCTCCCCTCTACGATCCGGATGCCATTGATCTGTATGGCATTATTTATGAGCACATCTACAAATGCTTTTGTTTTGCTGCCCTCGATCTCGACCGGCCTGCAGCTGATTTCATATTGGTTTTTATCCACGCTTTTATCTCGTTCCATCGCCTTTTTTTGCTTGGGAGGTCTGTTGACCTCTCTCTTGCTCTCTTGAACAACAACTTGCCCCGTAGCAAGGTCAATATTGTTCCCATAAAGCTGCAGCGCAGTGACGCGATAATCCGGATCGACCTGCGCCGCCAGTACGGTATGGTCTCCTGCCAGATCAATGCAGTACCGGAATATATTCTCTGATACGTTGTGCTGCTCGATTAGCCGCAGGTCATTTCGTGCCAGATCTGATAGGGTTTGATAAGATGTCAGGCGATCAGTGGAAGATTTCAGAATTTCCTCAATGCCGCCGGCCTTTACAGCAGCACGCATGTATTTGTCCAGCTGACCACCGCTGAACATTACCCGGCGCAGCTCTGTTGCATCCAGATTGGGGCTACCGTCCAATGCCTCGGCAACACCATCCGTAAATTGCTGATATGCGACCTTTCGCTGCCATTCCGGAAGCGCGGCAAAATCCGGCATGATTGATGACACTGTAACCACAAATTCATTTTGTCCCATCACATCAGTAGCAAACAATTTAACCAACCTCTTTTCTTGTTGTTTGTTCCGAAAAAGAAAAATATAGATTCATTACTGCTTTAAGAATCGCCGGCCAACTTTTCCCAGTCGTTTTTTTCATGTTTTCCAACTGGATTACTGAATGAATGCAGTTTATCGAAATACAGACATTTATTTTTCCATCCGCACTGCCGCTGTCATACTGAAACACCTGTTTTTTTATGTCCTCGATACTGTATGTCTTAAAAACATCCTTGCACGCACAAACTACCAGCGCGCTTCGTGAAATTCCTTTAACAGATGCAACATGATCGAAATGCGCCAGCTCTGTTTCCGTCAAAATCATATGGTATCTATACGGCCCAGTATCAGCATCGCGTCCCATCCTGCACAGCTCCCCGATTGTCATACCGTATTTGCCGGCAATAATATCAAGAATTGCAAGATCCTCCGGTGCAATGCGTTTTGCTAATTCTGTATCCGAAAATTTCACTTAACAGCGACTCCTCAAGCAATATTTTTTGAGCCTAACGTGTATCCCGATTAACTGTCTCGCTTGGAGTATTGATCGTGGCTTTCGCCTGCTCCTGTGCGGCCGCAAGCTGATCCGCCATCCTTTCTGGCGCAAGTTCCCTTTTCTGCAGGAGACCTTGCTGCCGCGCTTTTTCAAGATCAACGATGAATCCCAAATCATCTGATCTGAAATATTCTGCAGATTTTTTCTCAGCTTCCCATAAATCGTCGGCCCATTCATTAAGCAGCGGCGAATTTTCTGCTATGAACTCGCCATCCTGCAGATGAGCGCGCAGCTCCTCCAAAACACGGTCACGGCAAGCATTCAGGCTAACAATGTTCCATGCTTTCGACATTTCATCTGGCGTCAGCTCAAAAGCAGTAAGTTGGCCATTCACATTTCTTGTGATAGCCATACGAGTTGGATCACTTGACTTTTCTCCTCGAGCACCGAAACTCGGCATTATCAACGTCGCATAACGGGATTCACATTGCCCGTTTATCCAGCGATGCTGTTCACTTTTTTCCGCGTGATCTACATTTTCTTCTACAAGGTCGATTTGCATTTGGGGAAATGCTGTTGCTAATTGATCTATGGTTTGTTTCAGCTCTGGTTCCTCTGGGATACTACCCCATTCCAGAGTAAATGCCCGACCGACAATTAAACCATTTTTTTCGATATCCGCAGTTTCACTAAAAAAACCGGGAATTATTGGCTCATCATCACCAGCAATCGAATGTGTTCTCAGCCATTCTTCCGCCAGTTTTAGCATTTCTGATGTGCCAAGTAGTTGTAGTGTATATGCGTAATCATCTGGTGGATTCATTTATGTTCACCTCTTGTGTATGCGGATCAGACTCATTTTGCTGTTTCCCTGCCTGCTCCTGCGCTGCAGCAAGTTGATCCGCGATCCGGGCCGGCTGCACATGCTCGCGTTCCGGCAGGATCGTTACATATAATCCCTTCATATCTTTCATGGACTGCAATGCCAGCGACTTTCGTGTCTCTGCACTCAATAATTTTTTACGCTGCAAAGCATCATAGAGCTGATCCACATTTCCGCCAAATTTCAAGTAGTCATCAGATACTTTGACCATCAAATGTGTCTGATTAGGACTATTCGGTTGTGTCAGCCCGTTCAGCTCCTTACAAATGCGTTCTGCTTCTTCGGCTGCGCGAAAATTTGCAAGTGCTTCTTCATCGTCGATGTCCCACTCACCTAAAACCGCACTTGGAGATTGCCACTCCAATAAATCAAAAACCATCTGTGCTTTCAGGTCATCGCCGTGACACATTCTGACAATATCATTCCGGGAATATCCTTCGGTGGGAGTATCTGCGGATTCGGGTATATAGCAAATTGCATCCGGATCACTTTCCCAAATCTTCGATGACTTTCCACCAGCAGCTATCACATCAGAAATCGTCCTATTACGCATTGCTTGGATCTCAAAAATTTCTAACAGTCCCTTCCCCTGTACCATAGAGGTTGCGACTTCTGCAATACGCCAGCTGGGATTACTATGTTCGATACGCGCTCCATTCCATGTGCCACGGGTATCGTTTATCCCATTCAGCAATTTCAGCCCACGACCGCCAATAGAATCCCAGCTTATCAAATTTTTTGTGTAATCATCCAGAAGCACATCCCCCTTGTCGATCCTGATTCCGTAGTTTGCAATCAAATAAGCAGCCTTATCCACGCCACATGGCGTGAATAGGCGATGTGCCTCATCAATCTCTGGCAGGTGTTCATCCAGCCAGAGATTCTTTTCATCACGAGCTGTCGCGCTGTCTGCCAACACAGCGGACAAAACATATACGGAAATATCCGGCTCATTCTGAAAAACTTGTTTTACTGCATCTACCACATTTTGATGAGGAGTTAGGTTGAGGAAATACCCCTTTTCATACAGTGTTTCCAGTGCATCGACATGATGAAACGTTGCCAAGGTTCCATCCATATCTACAAAAAGCCTATTCACATAATCCACCTTCCTTTTACGCTGCAATTCCTATTTGCCATATAAGAACTTCAACGATCTTCATGGTGGATCTGTTGATTACACTTTTCTTGACTTCGTTGCTGTTCTGCTGCAGCGAGCTGATCTGCGATCCGAGCCGGCTCTACCGCATGTTTCACACGGTCTTGTTCTTCTGCGCGCTTAGCATTATTGAATCGGTCGATTGAACCTACCAGATATCCGGTAATACGCCTGATACGCTCGAATGGAACACCTTGCCCTACCAACGGATCGTCAATGTCCTGCGTCTGATCTCGCTGCATAATATGTCTTTCTACAACTCCGATCGCGTGTTGAATCTCTGGCACTGCCATATCACGCCCCGCCAGTTCATGGCGCATTGTTACATCTCTGCCGGAGTCATCACGCGCCATCAAAAGGCCAGCGCGGTCGGAATACGCAAACCCAAGTGCTTTTTCCGGATCAGTTTCCTGATCGTATGCTCGTAACGCAATCTCTACCTTCGGATCTTTTGCGACAATCCCATTACCTGTCGATACCTGATAACTTAAATTCATCTTTACACCTCCATCTGCACACAGAGAATCGTTGTAAAACAATTTTCATTTAAACGCTTTAACATTTGAACATCTAAACACTCAAACGCTAAAGCGTTCAAACGTTTATCTGGGATGTTCTATGAATTTACTCTTACTCATCGAACGTCTTGAGCTTTATCCTTGTCTTCTCGGCTTTCTGAGTGTTCTTGTTCTGCTTGCTTCCGAGCTTCGGCCAGCTGATCCGCCATACGCACCGATTCCTCCTTATAGCTTTTACAGCTTTTAAGCAGGGCGCGCATTTCCTCTGGCTTAGGAAACTCAATGTACTCCCGTCCTTGTTCGTCATATTGAAAATGGAAAGCAACCGTTGACAACGCCTCAAAAGCATCGACTTTTCCATCGTTCACGAGTGTTGTAACAAGATTTTGTGTGTCCATTGGCATCACAACATACGTCGGATCAGGTAATTGCATGGCCTTTGCATATTCCAAGAAATTTTTACACTCTGTCGAGAAATCTTCGTCATCTATATGGATTGGTGTTGTGAAATTCACAACTTCTGTTTTGTCCATTTTCAAAATCCTTTCTACCGATCATGATTATTCTTTGGATCATGGTGCTGCATTTCATCCTGTTTCGCTTCCTGCTCTTTAGTGGCAGTGGCAGCCGCAAGCTGATCCGCCATGCGTGCCGGTTCAAATTCTTTTGGCTTTAGAACTACGAGTTTCCCATCACCAACAATGAACCGCTCAGGCATTTTGAAATATTCGGTGTACTTCTCCATGAGATCATCACTCAATGACGTAAAGTTTTCTTCTCCCAACCCAACGATCATAAACGTACCAGCAATGATGTCATACACCTCTCCGCTATCATCTCGAAGCGCACGATTAAAAGGCTGACCGATGAGTTTTCCTTCTTCATTACAAATCAGAGCAACCGGATCTTCAAACGGATAAACGGCCTCGATTAACCCGCCTACTTCATGCTGTAATGATTCCAGACCTGCTTTTATTTGTTTTCCATATGGTGTTTTTCCCGGCTCCACTACCAGAACAGATAGCATATCTTTTTGATACTCGGTCGCCGGGGCGGACTTATCACTCATACGATTAGCCTCCATCCATGTTTCCCACTGTTTTGCATTCAAAACGATACCTTTGATCCCAGCAGCTTTCAGTTCGCTTTCAATATATGACCTCTCACTATGCTGCTTCTGCTTTTCCAGAAATTCCGGAACCTCAGTAAACCCAAACATATCGCAATAATAGGCAATTTCTCTATCGCTGAATTTCTCTACAACGATATCCGAAACTGACAAACTATGTCCTGTAAAATCAGCCGGATGATCCGTATTGAAAGTACGGTAAATATCATCCAGCGTAGTAAAATCCTGCAAAGGCGCAGTATATATCAGATCATAATTGGCCGGATCGACTTCTTTTCCTTCTTTCTGTAATTTCTTGTATGGAACAAAATGATATTGCCGAGTTTCTGGCACATTTTTCAGTTGATAAATGGAAAACGAGTGATTTTTTTCTCTGTATTGGTCAATTTCCTGCAAAAGATCCGCTGCCTGCTCCTGCAATGTACCTGCTGCTCCTTCATCGTCTTTCACATAAAGTGCAAATGCTTCAATTTCCATAAGTACATAGCTATAACCATTACGGATCTCCTGCTCTGTCTGTGAAACTTGAAGACTGGGATCTGAAAATCGTTCCATGAAATTTGGATCATACTGCTGCATCAACGCATAGAGGTGATCTGCAATACTTCTTGCTGTGGGTTCATTTTGTTCTAATGGTTCTTGCACTGGCTCCATACCTCCCCAAACTTCGTCGATACAATAGCCGGACGTAGCCACTCACGCTGGAACTTGGCCCATTCACGGTCTACCTTTCCCTTTTCATCCCTGTAAAGCATTGCATATGGCATAAATCCCGCCTTAATCGTTTGATTCAGCCGTATGTTTGCTTTCTCAAATGTGTCTCCCTTATATCCAATCAGGTTATAGCAAGCCATAACATGACTTTGTGGTGTAATTCCAGCCTCAATGAGCATCCTTCCTGCCATAACCAGCGGCTCATAATCATCCGGTGTATCGTAGGCAAAATACATTCGTTCCGGACGAACTTCCCGCAGCAGCTCACAATGCCAAGGCTTTAACTCCTTCGCCTCAAGGCCACCGGTAAATTTCGGCCGATGAGACTGCCGGTGCAGCATCTCAAATACAGATCTGATATGGGCCTCAGAGCATTGCAGCAAGTTATTGTCTAAGATATTCCAGCCGTCCTTTATCTCCAATTCTCTTAACCGCCCTTCTCGTTTGGATGCCATGCAGAACCAACATTTATTGTTGCATCCCCTACTGGTGATGGTATATCCGCGTTTGAGATATAGCCCCGGTACAAATTCTCCTGCGGGATCATCATAAGCCGGGCCACCAAGCCGAATCGGAACACCCGCAGCCTCCCATTGATAAGCCATTTTCTCTGCACGAAATCTATCGTAGGTGAAAGCAACACTTACATGAACCTCGTCAATTTCAGGCAAAGTCAACAATGGAGGGTTTTCCACTCCTACAAAAGAGAGCGGATCATCCGGCGTCGCTTGTGTCCATCTCGGAAACACCCTTGCAATTACCATCGCATCAGCGATTATCTACACCGAGATCCTTGTCCCGGTTTACATCACGACCATGCGACGGATCTTCCCGCCGTTCCTGCTCGGCCTGCTGGCGAGCGTTATTCAGTTGATCTTCCATGCGCATCTTCTCACTGAGATCAGATACTACATTTTTAATTGCTTTCTCGATCATACTCATGTCTTTTGCTTTAAAAAGCAGAGTATATTTTCCGTCCGCCTCTTTTTTACAAGCAAAATCTACATGGTATTGCTTCAACTCTGCTCGGATTGCTTTCATATCCTCGCCATTGATATCCTCGATCAGCCCTTTCTGATCTTGGCTCTCATTGAAATGCTTTACGGACTGCTCACCTTGATGTACTGCTTTGTCGTGGTGTTTTATAGCTGCAGCCATAACGGATAGTACAGTTTGCAGCGATCCTCTCCCACCAGTTTTGGAGAGATCCAACACAATACTCAACGTCTCTGATGCAACATCGTCCCTATACATCTTTTACCTCCCCTTATCCTGTCCATAAAATAGTCTATAAATATTTGTCGAAAAATGTCGAATTTTTTTCATTAAAAAATGTCTAAAAAACGGTCATTTTGTAGAATTTTTGCAACTTAAAGTCTATAATTGAAGAAAAAACACAATCGGATTAAGGGGGCTATTATGAACGCAACGCGAAAGTCAAAGCCAGAAGTGGTCGGATATGCGCGTGTTTCTACACGAGAACAACATTTAAGACTCCAAATAGACGCTATCAAAAAACATGGAGTTGATCGCTTGGTCATCGAAAAACAGTCCGGTGTAAAGCATCGTCCAAAACTGGAAAAGCTATTAAAAGAACTCCGAACCGATGATACACTCGTAATTTGGAAACTCGACAGATTAGGTCGCAGTGCTATTGAACTTATTACCCTTTCAGAACACTTCACGAAAGAAGGAATAAATTTTATCTCTCTCACCGATCATGTTGACACAACTACTCCTGCAGGAAAAATGCAGTTCGGCTTATTAGCGTTAATCGCCCAGATGGAACGCGAAATTTTAATAGAGCGCACTCGCGCTGGCTTAGAGGCTGCACGCAGAGCCGGCGCACCTCTGGGCCGTCCTGCAGCTGATCCTCAAAAACTGGAACGAGCATTCTCCTTGTATTCTTCAAATGACCAAATATCTGTCGAAGAAATTTCAAAGATAACTGGTCTTGGCCGATCTACCATATACAAGTATCTTAAAAAAAGGCGGGAAGAAGATGAAAAAAACGACAAAAAACTCCTCAAAGGATAAGGAAATCGAACAGATTTTCAAATCCCTTGAGGATGGTGTGTCCCAATTCATGACCAGTGATCGGTTTAAAACATACCTATCTGCTATGTCACGTTTTCACACATATAGTGCGAGAAATATCATGCTAATTCTCATGCAAAATCCATATGCAACTTGTGTGGCCGGATATAAAACATGGGATACGCAGTTTCATCGCCATGTTAAGGCGCATGAGCATGGTATTCGAATATTGGGATACAGGCCACAGAAAATCAAACGACAACAATTCAAGAAAGACAGCATCGGGAATATAATCTATGACGAACATGGTCAACCCCAAACCCACGAGGTCGAAATAGTCATTCCTCGATACTTTCCTTGTACTGTCTTTGATGTGAGCCAAACTGAAGGTGAGCCATTACCAGAAATAGCATCAGAATTGCATTTTGACGTCGAGAATTATCAGAGCTACTTCGCGGCACTAACGGCTATATCTCCTTTTTCTGTTTCTATAACAGAGAATCCAGAAAATCTACCGCCGATGGCGAAAGGTTTGTGTTCCTACGAACAGAAAGCTATATACATTCGTTCAGGAATGAGCGAGGCCCAAACCATTAAGACATTGATTCATGAGATTGCTCATGCAACGCTTCACGATCCTAATATTGATCCTAATATGCAAACACATGATAAAGCCGACCGACAAACACACGAAATCGAGGCGGAAAGTACGGCATTTGTCGTCTGTGCTCATTATGGAATAGACACCTCGGATTATTCGTTTGGTTATGTCGCCAGCTGGGGAGCCGGCAAAGATCTCGACCGCTTACAGGCAAGTTTTGATCGTATTAGAGATGCTGCTACCTCCCTAATAGACCAAATTGATGCTCAGATCCTCAATTTAGAAAAATCACGGGAGCCGGCACCTGCCCGTATGTCTGAACAGCTCGCCGCTGCACAGGCGCAGGCAGCTGCCAATGAATATCAAACTTATGAAACTATTCAGAAAGAGAGGTGATTAAATTTATGAGTTTTTCTTCCTCAGAGTTGGCTATCATTAAAATGTATCTTCCGGAACAGCCTCGGCAACAAGTCATCAAAAAAATTGAGTCGATTTTGCCTTATCTTAGCGATGAACATATGAAAAATGAACTGTGTCCGCTTGTTCAGAAGCTAATGCAAATCAGCGATGACGAATTTAACAATTTGGATTTTTCAGATGTACCGGACTTGATCGCAGATTGACACCGAGAATAAAAAGAAAGAGGCATCGCTGATCCTTCGATCAGCGACGCCTCTTTCGTATTCTAAATAGCTATGCAGCGTGTCAGTAAATCAGCTTTCTCCTTTTATCAAATTATGATATACTGAATAAGCTACCACCCACAACGGAATAGAAAAGCCCCGGAGTTGCGACCTCCGCGGCTTTTTGCCGTGCCAACAAGGACACTGCTATCTTTTTGCCTATTGATAGTATAACGCATATCAACAGCCATTACCAGTATACCCATAATGAAAAGATTTGATACTACCTTTTTACCATTTTATAAAAATATGTCGGTTTTGTGCCGGTCAGTTCCATTGCTTTTTTAGCTGTAATCTCCCCGGCTCTCCATCTTCCTATCACATCATTCCAGTTTTCCGGTAACGGTAGTGTAGGACGACCAAAACGGGTTCCCTTCAACCTTGCAGCCTCTATTCCCTCACGTTGGCGCCGGCGAATCGACATCCGTTCCTGTTCTGCAATCGTACCAAGTACCTCGATTAAAATGTTGTTCACCATCTCAAATACCCAATCTTGTTCAGTGGACAATTCTATCATCGTGGTCGGCAAATCAATCACCTTGAGCCGGATACTATTATCCTTAAACCATTGCAGCTCATTACGAATATCTGTCTTGCTGCGACTGAGCCGATCAAGAGATTTAATTACTAACGTATCACCCGGCCGCAGGATCGTAGTTTTCAAGGCTTGATATCCGGGACGTTCTAAATCCTTTCCTGATTCCTTGTCTGTAACGATTTCACGATCTTTGGCACCTAACGTCTTAAACGCGGCGAGTTGTCTATCCAGTTTTTGATCTCGCGCAGATACACGAGCATAATAATAAGTTCTGCTCTGGCCCTCCATAGGGATCTCCTCCCAATATTTTATGAAAGCGACCGTAAATATCTTTCACTTAAAGAATATATTCACAAATGTATTTTAATATATTTTGAACACAATTTCAAGGTCGTTGCAAGGTAATCGTAAATGTCTACCTTTGTGAATACTATCAACCGCGAAATTTGTCATCTTGGGACATCTATGTTATACTGGCCTTGCTGCCCTTCTCCAATCTGGCAACGGAGAGGAGGTGTCAGGCGTGGAAGTTCTATCCAGCATCCTTGTGGCCGTCGCAGCAGGTGTACTTAGCCACTGCATCTGCAAGTGGCTTGATGGTCACGGCAAGGGCAAGTAAGCACAGAAGAACCCCCCGGAGTAGCCGCTCCGGGGGGTTCACCTTTGCATGTCAGGCTTGGACTATCCAGCATCCTTGGCCTATACTCATTATAGCACATTTGTCCGTTTATGCAACATAAATTATATCCTATCATCCGTTGACATTCTCCTAATTTCTGGTATAATAATGATAGGAGAGGAATCTCCGCACTATGATTTGAGATATTCACCGCTCCCCGATATGCGGTTTACAAATGGTCGGGATGATAGATGTTTACCGCCACCGATGTTATGCGGGCTATAAATGATCGGATCTCAAATCGCAAAACCCTGTTGCTTCGGCAACGGGGTTTTGTTGTATAGAAAGGATTTCTATATTATGTATATTTTCCCCGGACAAATTGTTTTTCTGAATGAGCAGTATTTCACTGATTTTTCAGACAAAAATATTACGTTGGGGCATTCTGCTAACCGACCTTTCTTTTTTGCTTTTCCTGACTTAGCGGAGCCACATATTTATTGGCTGGTTCCTATTTCTTCTCGCTTTGAAAAATATAAAACTCTTGTCAGCCAAAAGATTGCTCGCAATGGATTTTGCAATACTATATACTTAGGAAACCTTGTAGGCCGAGACGCTGCCTTTTTGATACAAGACATGTGTCCTGCAACTGAAAAGTATATTTCGGACATCTATCTCCATAAAAATGCTTCTCCTGTTCAAATAGATCAGCGAACATCATGGTATATTATGAGGAATGCCCGCCGTGTTTTAGAGAAGGTAAAGGCTGGTGTTCCCAATTTAGTTTTTCCTGATATTCGTGGTATCTATGCGGAGCTATGCTGTCAACTTTTCTTTGATGATCTGCAACAGACCGCAGCCCCGGCGCGGATCGCAGATCAACTCGCAGCTGCTCGACACCAATCTGCCCAACAGGAGATTGATAAGCATGCTTTAACATTTCACGATAAAGATAGATAAAAGCCGCCTTTATGGGCGGCTTTTATCTGTTTTTGAAACCTCGCTGTCCATCGTTTTCTTTATATAGATCTTTGACAAGCTGTGCAGCCTTTCGTATCTGCTGTACCTGTTGTTCTATCTCTTTACCTCTCTTGTGAAGATCCTCTACCATACTGTCTTGATTTTTTATAAGTTCCAAAACCTTATCAACATCAATAGTAGTGCTTAACCCTCTCTTTTCTATTTCTCTAAGCGCATAATCGAATGCCTCCAACTCTGATTTATGCGATGCAATAAAAGCCCTTTTTCCAATTCCTTTTCTTTCGGCCTCATCTTTTATGGGCAGATATTTATTATAGGTAATAAGATAACCAACGACTTTCTTGTATTCTGCATTTTTATCATCAACTTCTTTTATCTGATCCCGCATGTCCGAGATCTGCTGATCTAATGATGCTGCTCTAATTTCAAAATCACTTTCTTTATTGATGTGAGATGATCTAATCACATTCAACGCATTAACAAGAGCCTGCGATTTGTGCAGCCGCGTTTTATAGGAAATACGTTCTAACTGATCTGCATACGATACTCCATTTCTGCTTTGTTGGCGGTCACTGATTCTCTTAATTATACTTTCCCTTGAGAAATCCTGACCGTCATCTCCCTGCAGATTATAACCTCGGCAAAACCGCTGCTGTCCACTCATTTTAAATTTGATATGCTTTCCTTGCGCCGGATCGGTATTATCTACCTGTATCCCTTGATCCCGCAGCATAGCACAAAATTCCTCAAAGGACTCGGCATGGTCAATGGTGTCCTGCAGTATTTCTTCGAGTTGACCAACCCATGATGTCTTATTTTTTCTCTGCTCCCATTCGTAATAACCATGAGAACGTCTCCGACGAAAAGCCGGAACATATAATCCATTTTCTACGCAAAGTCTGTCGCTAATTGCTCTTGCCCTGCCTGCAATTTTATAATTTCTGAATTTCTTGAAATCATAAAAAGAAACAGAATTGAAAATTATATGGTTGTGAATATGCCCTTTATCAACATGGGTTGCTATTACATATTCATACTTTCCTTGCAAAAATTCATCTGCAAACTTTCTTCCTATTTCATGCGCCTGCGCTGGCGTCACTTTATCATATGGCGCAAACGACTGTACTACATGATGAGCCAGATTTTCATTGTCTTTCTTTGACGATGTTCCCTTAACCTGCTCTGCTATCAGTTTGGTTATTTCAAACTCAGTAGCGACCGCATGAATATCACAGTTATAACCAGAAACCAGCAGTTCATCTTCTGTTTTCTCCGGATTTTCTATATAGTCCACTGCTTTCTCAACGGTCGTTTTTATATTATGTATTTTAATGATTGCCAACTATTTTCTCCCCTGATCTCAGCAGAAATTTGAGAATTTCATTTTTTACACTGGCATAGTCACGCTGCAGATCCTTGATATCATCTTTATAAATGCTTCTTGTTTCATTTGCTCGCTTTGCTATTTGGTTGATACTTCTGGATAGATAGCCGAGTTCTTGTGCCAGCCTTTTTATTTCGCTCATATCAGCTCTAATGATATAACCATCTATTAGCATTTTCCGTGCGTATGCCGATACATTTGTCGTTCCTGCAGCATGAGCGTTTTGAGTTATAGTCTCTTTTTCCTCTGCTGTTACTGGTACAATAATTCGTAATGGCCGCTTTCTCATATTCTCATCTCCAAAAAAATGGGACTGCTCTTTTACAAGAGCAGTCCCATTGAACTCTTACCGTATTCCATCGAACACCGGCGAACAATATTTTTGATCCTACTTAACCGAAGCAAAAAAGGGGTTTGGGGATTACCCCAAGGATTTCAAAATCGCAAATTTTAGATTTGTCGATTTTGAACTTTTTGCATGAGTGTGTACACACATGCTTTGCTTGCTATCCCCGCTTCGCGGTATTCTAATCATACTGCTTTAGCAGCTCCTTTTCAATCCCAATTTATCATTTTCAAAAAAAACCGCCCTTCCGGGCGGCATTCTGTTTTTAGACCTTCTGCTTCTCTTTATGATTTCCTTTCACCACACCCCAATGGTTCTCTTTACACGTCTCGGACTTTCATAAGGATAGACCGCAGATTTTCGATTGTGGCTTTATCCCACCCTGCTATCCAGTCCAAGAATTTAATTTCTCGCTCCGTCAATTTGATATCCTTAAAGATATCCGCAAATTCATTTGGAATCGTTACTCCCTCAAACTTCTCACAGGTACGTTCCTCGTATACGTCTGGAAAAGTGCCGTATACATAGCAACGTTTCATGATCGAACCATCCTCGTCTTCACATGAAAACAATTTTTTGCAGTCAATACATTTCATTTTGTTACCTCCTTCGGCTCGGCGTAAGCGATTAAACTTTCATATTTTCACAAAAAGTCCCACAGGGCATACATCCTTAAATCCCGGAGTAGATATGTACCAACAGCCGGGGCCGTTCATTTCCCAAGCTACTTCAAGAGTAATATCATGCCACCCATCAGGGAACAAAGCGGCGAAGCATTGCCCGGCGTGTACACCATCCCCATTTAAGAGCAGACGGGGATGCGGATCATCGTCCGACGGGTCAGGTAACATAATTTGCGCGATCCTCTTCCTTATTCCAACTCATAGTTCTTTCCTCCGTTTTTCCAATCATTTACCCAACTCATAGTTTTTCTATCCGAGCTGCTTTGCCACACCAGCCATCGGTTTCTGCATATACAATGATACCAAAGGTTGTTTCTACCCATTTGAATTTATCACCAAACGAGTTTTCTTCATCCATGATCTCTTTGATCCTAAATCCTATACTCCGAAGAAAATCTGCAATCTCATTTACTGAGCTGCAATATGGTTTAAGCCAATCAAGAGTAATAATTTTGTCATCAGAATTATCAACACGATATTGTAACTCGCATTTAAGTAAATATTTTCTTAATGCGGGATCTTCTTCCGTGCAATGAACTTCTTGTTTTCCCGGTAAATGTTCATTCAGAAAAAAATATGTATAGAGAGTTGTGTTTTTGTCTTGTTTTTGTGATCCCTCTATCAGCAAGCCAGTCTGATATAGATTGCTGAACATGGCCGACGACACACTCCCTATTTTGGGATGCCACTTGTGTTCATTCTCAGGCCCATACAGACCATATTGGGTAACTCCTTTGGTAGTTATCCTGTGTACTATATAGCCGCCTTGTTTTAGAGCCGTTAAGATCTCCCATATAGAAACAGCCATTTGAATTTCCCCATTTCATCATTCATCATTATTTGGGTCGTTATTTGGGATTGGGAAAACCCTATCTACCGCTTCCCTTACCAGAGCTGATATTTCCGTATCGTTATCAACAGCCATACGTTTCAGATGTTTATGTTGATCTTTTCTGAGATATATAGTCGCTCGCGCATAGTCCTTTTCTTCTTTTCCCTTACCACCTTTTTTCTCCGGCGCAGGTGTAGATTTCTGTTCTTCCGCTGCTGCTGACGTAGGGCCTTTCATAAAACTTGAATACATTTTATCTACACGACTCTGATCCTGCATCTTAGTTCCCTCTTTCCTTTTCTACAAATTCTTTTATAAAGGCTTCATAGTCTTTTGCGACTGCTTGTTCTTTTTCTCTTTTCTTTTTTTCAATGCAATAAGAAAAAATGTCCATCTGCTCGGCTTGAGCATCCTCAATCAAAACCCCGTTGCGGATCGTCGATTGATACACTGGTGCCTCGATATAGTTGCCTAACTTTTCCGTTAGCTCCTTGACATCTCTGCTTATATTTGTCCTTCCGCTATATCGCGTAATCAGAATACCGTCAATGGCCACATCTTTATTGGTATATTTTTTAACTCTTTTATAAGTTTCAAAGAGCTGTGTAATGCCTCGTGCTGAAAATGTACTCGGTGTTGTCGGTATTGTGATATAATCAGCCGCCGTAAACGCATTGACTGTAAGCACACCCAGCGATGGAGGACAATCTATAAGAATATAGTCGTATTTTTGGGTAATATCGGATTCCTCTCGTAATACTTCCCTGAATCGGTTTTCACGGCCAACTGCAGTCTCTTGTTCAAATCCTGCCAATACAATATTAGCAGGTACAATATCAAATGCTTTATTGTGCTGGATCGCATCCTCGATTTTTACGTTCTCCTTGAGCACTTCATAAAGCGTATATGCGTCATCGTTGTTAGCACCTACTGAGTCTGACAGGTTGCCTTGAGGATCAGAGTCTATTGCTAAGACGCTGAAACCTTGTCGCACAAGGCCGGCTGCTAATGTGCCTACTGTGGTTGTTTTTGCTACGCCTCCTTTTTGGTTGGCGAATGCAAATACGTTCCTCATGTGATAACCTCCTTATAATTTTTGAAACGTCTGAACGTCTTGCTGTTATAACATTTAAGCGTTTTAACGTCTGAATGTCTACTATTAGTATATACCCATTTCTTGTAGATGTCAAGACGTTTAGACGTTTAGACGTTAAAAAATTCTTTTATTTTTCTTCTTTCTTTCATTGCGACAAATGAAGATTTAGTAACAGAATTTTATTAAAATAATTTTATTTCATCATGAATAGTTATTTTAATCCGTTTTCCATATGCTCTAAAAACCATTAGCTTATATTTCCACTAAGGCCATTAACAGGTACACTATGAAAATAGGTGTATGCTATATGTGATAATATTCCCTTACCTTGTTTGGTAGAAAAGAAGAAAAATGCAAAAAAAAAGACACTACAAAAAGCCGTGTCTTATAAAACACAGCTTTTTGTCAGTCTTTTGCGAGATATTCTTCTTTTTTTTGTGCCCACTTACGTTCCCATTGTTCCATCACAGATAATTGCGGCTCTGCTGTTGGGTCAGTTGTTGGCTGTTCAGTTGAGAGCTGTTCAGCGGCCAGCTGATCGGCTGCACGCTGTTCGGCTGCAAGCCTTTTTCTTCTTACTTCTCGTCGTTCTTCTTCCCACTTGAGATCCCATGCCTGCATCACAGATAATTGCGGCTCTGCTGTTGGCTGATCGGCTGCACGCTGTTCGGCTGCAAGTCTTTCACGTTGAATTTGCTTCTGTTGCTCCAACCAGATTTTATCTGACTCAGTTAATTCAGAATGTGCATCTCGATAACGGGTTACACGTTCTAACCACTCAGGGTCTATCCACTCAGATTCAATGTGTGATACTCCGTGAGCAGCTGTCATAGCCGGCTGGTGTAAGAGCTTTTGATGATAGTCATATATGACAGATTGCATATATGGAACTGGATCACCTTTGATTGCTGAAAGGTTTATTTTCATCTCTCGCATAAACGAAGCGATGGTATCCGCATTGATAGTCGATATTACATTGCTTCTTGATTCGCGCGATAGCTTTTGACCTTTGATCGTAATGGAATCAAAATAGAATAAATTGTAGACTGCTGTTGTCACAATACCGACCAGCGTGTGGTCGTATGTCTGTCTCAGCAGATCATATCCGATTTTATTCTCAATTTCTCTACGCTCTTTGCGACGCACCGCTCGTGGTTTGTCCTTTTTCTTATTTTGGGGAATAATGGATCTTGCTGCTTTAATAGCAGTTTTTATTTTTTTATTTAATTTCCCAACATAAGAGGCAATGGTAATAACCGAGGAAACTGATCCGTCATAGTGGTGGTTTGTTAGATAAGGGCTGTCCATATCAGGTTGCTGACAGAGATCATATGAATATGTAAACTTATTAGTCTCTCCGGACGGATACCTATGCTGTTTGAGCAGGCCGCTCAGTTTGAACTTACGCCAGAGGGTAGTAAACTTTTTAATTTTTTCCTTACAAAAATATCGGATACCATCTGGCCGCAAGATGAAATTAGGTATTTCCATTAGATGAGATACTAATGCGAATAAAGCCTTGGTTGCCAATGATAGAGAACTATCTCGTATGATTGACGTGGACACTTTCGTAAAATCGCCCACTGTAATCTCGATCACTCTACAATCGCCATTCGGTCTATGTAAGTCTGGGGAATATTTGAATAGAACCGGATCGGAAGACTGCTGCAGCAGATCGTAGGCATGGCAAAAAGCACCATTATTGCCCGTGCAATAGTAATGGCGCAGATATCCTTTGCTTTTGAGTTCATGCCATGCCTGATCCAGCCCGTAGGCACTATCGCAGCAGCACTTCGCCAATCGACGCTTGGTAAGCTGGAAGTCAGGCAAGCCAATAAAAGATTTGATAATGAGATACAAACCCTTGGCAGAGAGAGAAAGGGTATTATCCCGGAGCGGGAAATTATATGCAGTTGTATACCCCGTTACTGCCATTGTAGTGTCTCCAATCACCTATTAGTTAATTAGCCAAATTGACAAATTCCAACAAAAAACCCGCCTGATGTTCTACACACCAGACGGGTAAAAAATGTCCTCAAAATAGCGCAATGGCTTGACATACCGTGTATTTAAGTATATAATAATAATACATAAACGGTATGCGCCATTTGGCGCTGTTTGGATCTGGTGCTTCAGATCTTGACCGCTCACTGGTTTTGGCAGAACCAAGTGGCGGATATCGTTTATTCAAGAGCTGGTTTGGCAAGACCGGCTCTTTTTTTTGTTACTGGTATAACAATAGCATAAAAATGGTGGGTTGTCAATAATAATCCACATGTGCTGTGGATAACTGCATTAAAAATACAAAATATCTGTCGTAAAAGGCAAATAAATTGCTGTTGCATAATATGGAAATTATGATATAATAAAGAAAAAGTGAGTCTATAAAATGACCGTTTTAGAGAACGGTACTTTATAGGCTCTTTTTTGCATATTCAAATACTCTCAAAAATCTATTTAATTGTCTATAAATGTTTGGGCCACAATACCCATCAACTATCGGATCAAGCTATATGAAACTATATTCCTTGTTCACAATGATAACATATTTATGAAAATTTGTATAGGGAGCTTTGTATCTCATCAGCATAGAAAATGATGTGAGGATCTAAATATCTGCTATAAAGAAACCGCCCATTATTGGGCGGTTTCTTTGCTTCTTCATTAAGCGTTCAGACATTCAGACGTTTTAATGTTTTGCCGTTCAGATGTTATTATGTGGATGTTCTCTTTAGTGCACGCCGTCAATTCCTATGGAGACAATTCTCTCGCTCATATCTTTATCACTGCCGCTGACCGTGAGTGTGTCACCAGCAGGGTTTTTGAGTTCAGCAGAAAACCATTCGCCATCTTCATGAAAGGTAAAATGACAATCGTTTTCGACATACTGGTCAATGTCTTCTTGTGAAGTTTCATAGATGAAATCGGGGTCCAGCAAAGCAGCACCACGGCAATTTCCACCATGTTCATAGGCGATGTGACCGGAATAATCTCCTTCCATGAGTGTAATGCGAATACGATGGATGTTATAGTCTTTCGGGGAATATTGTTTAATCATATATAAACCTCCAAATGTTAAAACGTTTTAATGTTAAGACGTTTTGACGTTAAAATGCTATCGAGAAGCAGGGATTGAACGCTCTGGTTCAGGCTGCTTTATATCATGGGTTGCCGCCGCCTGCTCCTGCGCAGCGGCCAGCTGATCGGCCATGCGCGCCGGCTGCTTTATAAAGACCTTTGAACTCTTATGAAGATCTTTTGAGAGATTATAGAGTTGAATTGCACGAGCCTTGATACATTGTTCAGTTACATGCAGTCTCTCATCTGGCCAGTTATATAACGCATGTTTCGTAAAATGAAAATCTATAAGATGATGTAGCTGCTGTATCTGCTGCTTTCCCATTGCTATATCACAAATATCTCTCGTTGATACATTATCGTAGAAAGGTGTGAAAGCATCAGCAAACTCTAAAAGTTTATCAGCTGATGTCAATTCAATTCCAAATGCTTGTGAAAAAAGCCCTAAGCCATGATCGAACAATGGAGCCGGGGATATGATATTACCTGATCGGTTATCTCGTAATACACCAAAGTTACCGAAATGCCGATCCTCATTGCGGATCAAAGCATCAAAGATTAGCATACTGTGTAACTGCTCAACAAAATCTTCGCCTTGCGATGATGCAAACTCCAATGTTTTTCTGAGCGAGACATTTTCGATCATACGCGCCATTGAAACATAGGATATATCAATATCGGTAAATAGCTTGCATGTAGAAGCTAAGATACCTCGCCAACGTTCAAGATCATATGAAATAGCATTGACTCCCATAGCGCGCGCGATCTGTGCGGAATAGTATTCACTATAAGGCTCATTACCTGCATTGGCGGCTCCTGTACTCCCCCCTTTATATAAATAAATACCGTCATTCCGCTTACGCCATGCTTTAGGCAGCATACCATCTGTTGTCAGCTCCGGTGAAGTATGGAATGCTTGATCGGTAGAGCCATATCCTGTGTAAGCAATGATGGATAAGACTTCCGAGAAAGGGTTTTCGTAGAGGTTGTAGTCTGAAAAACTGCCGTCAAATCCGCGTGGCACAACCCAAAAACTATCATTAAGGGAAAGTCCTTTGCACACATCAATAATCCCTAAAGTGTCATTGGGCTGCAAACCGAGCGAATGCAAGATTTCTTCGACAAATGCTCGGTTTTTGGGAATTACACGCCTGCGAAGCCAGTGAAGAATGCTGTCGTGATTTGGATGTAAGTCATAGGGGAAAAGATGTCGCATACTTTCCGTTACAGATAAAATCTCAATAGAAATTTCGTCATAATGCTTTTCTGCACGAAAAGACATGATTTCGTCGTCATATAGTTTGATAGAGTAATCAGGCATTATAATCACCTCTATTCAAAAAAGAATTATAGACATTTGAGCGTTAAAACGTTTAGGTGTTTGGATGTTACAAGACGGGATTGTCCGACCGCTCCGGATGGGATCTATCAGGGGTGTGTTCTGCAGATGCTTTCTCTTGTGCCGTTGCCAGCTGATCGGCCATACGCTGTTTTGGGACTAAACGGCTGCATATAGCAGAGTAGCGATCCTGCGCAGTGAGACAGGTATCTACCAAATATCCTTTTTCTTGACCGGTTTGGTAGTTCCATAACCCACGGTAGTAGTAGGGCTGCAAATTCATATCAATAATAAATGGCGTAATGTTGTGGTGTAGACATTCCTTGAACATGATGAGCCGACCAACCCGTCCATTTCCATCTTGAAACGGATGAATTTTTTCAAATTTGGCATGAAAATCTATGATATCTTCTATCTTGATATCTTGTTTGGCAAGATACTCTGATAAAAGCTGCTGCATAGATTTCGGAACATCATCAGGCTCAGAAGTTTCAAGCAAACCTGCCTCATTGGGGAGCATTTTGTAATCTCCAACATTGAACCAGCTTATACGAGAGTCTGATGTACCCTGTTTCAAGATTTGGTGAAAGGTCTTTATAATATCTTCGGACAGATCATCCTCTGCATGGTCGAGCATAAAGTCGAAGGCCCGAAAATGGTTTTGCGTCTCCACAATATCGTCGATCCTGATGGCTTCATCACCATTTGCGAAAACAGTATTGGTTTCAAAGATGGATCGTGTTTGGTCTTGGGTGAGCCGGCTTCCCTCAATACGGTTTGTGTTATAGGCCATAAGAATCTGTGTTCTATGATACAATCCACCCTTGTATCTCATTTCTTTTTCTTCTTTAAGCGTATGCAATATTGAGTTCATGGGGCCTCCTGTTAAAACACATAAATCAAAAAAAACTTAGTTCTGTTCTTAATTATATTATACCATAAAACAGGAACAAATAATGGACTTTCCGACTTATTGCATCAAGAAAGTAAAAAAGTAGAGGGCTAACGCCACTCTACTTTTTTTTCTGTTTTGGAAATTCAAATCCAATGGTTTTATCATCACGCAACACCAGATAGGCGTCAAAGTTATTTCCCGACTTTGCTTTAAAGCCTTTAATGAGGCCAGTACGGCCGGAGGAAATAAGTTTTTCCGCTTGCGTGCTGGAAATAGATTTCCCGGCGATGGTTTTCCAAATGATGAAGCCACAGCCGCGCCCACCGGAACAGGAATAGGCTTTGGGCGTGTCAAAAACCTTTTTCCCGCACTTTGGACATGTTCCGACTGATGGCTGCTCGAAAGATCCGGAGACGGGCGTCGGGGTGTTTGATTTAACCGCAGAGATAATATCATTCATCTGTTGGATCACATCACCGAGGAAATGATCTGGCGCAGCTTTGCCCTGTTGGATCAAAGATAGCTGATATTCCCACTGAGACGTGGTTTCAGGATTTTTAAGTGGTTCTGCAACTACGGAGATCATCGCATAAGCGAGATCGGTGGGGAGGAGCTTCCGGCCGGATGCTGTTACATATCCGTTACTCTTGATCTCCTCTATTATTTCTGCCCGCGTTGCTGGGGTACCAAGCCCCTTATCCTTCATCGCTTCGCGAATAGCTGGATCATCTGTGTCCCGGCCGGCCGTGGACATAGCTTTCAGCAAGCTATCCTCGGTATAAGGAGAGGGGGGCTGCGTGAATTTTTCCGAGCAGGTGACAGCTACCGAATACTGTTCACCTTCTGCCATAGGAGGAAGCAACTGAGAGCTGCTTTCTGTTTCTGCATTGTCATCCTTGTTTGTGTCAGCCTGCAGATACGTTTTGAGCTGCCGCTGTACGGCCGCAAAACCGGGATCGGTTTCTTCTATACCGGATGCCTCATAATCTGTGCCTGCAACATTAAAGTGTGCCGATGTTGAGCGATACTGCCGGGAGGGGGAAAGTGCTGCGATCAGCCGGAACAGGATCAGGAAAAAAACATTTTTTTCGGCAGTCGGAAGCGACGTGATATCATCTGCAGATAGGTTTTCTATGTAATTGAAATCCGGGATCAGTGCATGATGATCGCTGACCTTCGCTTCGTTGATAACCGAATCAATATTGTCAGACCAAATATCCGGGCCACCGGGCAGAATATCATGGAACATACCGTAGATGTGCGGAAGCATTTGGGAGACGCCGGCAGCAGCATCAGAGGTCAGGAACGCGCTATCTGTGCGAGGATATGTGGTAATCTTCTTTTCATAGAGTGTTTGAGCAATATCCAATGTCTGTTTGGCTGTATATCCCAACAATTTGTTGGCATCGCGCTGCAGCATGGTTAAGTCATAGAGATGAGGAGGACGCTCCTTCTTATCTGTTGCTGTTATAGAGATGACTGTTCCCATACCAGCCGCATTGCCAGCGGCCGCTGCAGCTTCGGCCGCCGCTTTGTCATTTATTTTTGTATGTGCTTTGAAATTGCCGAAATCGGCCGTCAAACTGTAATAGGGCTTTTTGACAAAGTTCCGGATCTCTTGATCCCGCTGCACGATCAGAGAAACCGTAGGCGTTTTAACGCGGCCGATGCGGAGCTTGGTATCGTATACTTTAGTATATAGGCGGGTAAGATTGATACCGAGAAGCCAATCGGCTCGCTGCCGGCACACAGCGGCATTGTACAGGTCATCATAGACGTGTCCGTCTTGCAAGGTGTCCATGCCTGCCCGAATGCTGTCAGGTGCAACAGAGCTGATCCAGAGGCGTTTGAAGGGCTTTTTACACCTTGCCTGATTATAGACAAGCCGGAAAATTAACTCGCCCTCTCTCCCAGCATCAGTCGCGCAGATTAACTCGGTTACATCATCCCGATCCATAAGAATTTTAAGAGCCTTGTATCGGGCATTGGTTTCGCGTGCGATTTTGGTCTGAAACTGGGAGGGGATGATGGGCAGCAGGTCGATATCCCAGCTCTTATACTTGGGATCATATTCATCAGGATCGCAGAGACGGATCAGATGACCGACACACCAACTCACCAGATAACCATTGCCCTCAAGATAGTCATATCCTTTTGTGCTGGGATCAACTTTTCCCTTTCGTGTTGCGCCAATGGCTTTTCCAATTTCGACCGCAACAGAATTTTTTTCTGATATAATCAATATCATCGTATCACCTCAAAACGTTTAAGCACTTAAACGTCCAAACATTCAAGTGTTCAGACGCTAATTTTTGGGGACATTTTTATCTGTCTCAATAGGGGATTGGGTATGCTCGGTGTTTGTTGGTACACCGGTCAAATCGGCCAGCATTTTTACGACATCCTCAAACGGCATATCTACCTGATTCAATATGTTCTGGATTTCTGTGCTTTTCAGGTTCTTTATTTGCTGGGATAGGTCGGCAGCGCGCTGTTTATATTTCTGCGCCTTTTCTTCGCACTCTGTACGTTTTGCCTCCAACTGTTTTATTTTTTCGATATTTGTCATTCTGTTACACCTTCGTAATCCACATTAACGCGCTCCGGGGAAATAGCGATGTTCCTTTCGATGGTTTCAGTCCTTGTTGTGTCATCATCATAGACATAGGTAATGGTACAGGTATCGCCAGACACAACGCGCGTATATGTCTTGATTGCTTTGTTGGTTTCAGGATCAACCGAGCCTGCTTTTGGCTCGATGAAAGAATCTGAAAACGGATCATCAGTAGCCGCATAGGAGTCCGCAATATAGCCATCAGGTGAAATAGTGATATTTTCACCTTCTGTGCTGCTATCGTCTGCAGCTTGCAGCGTCTCATCAGAGGGCTGCTGTCTCCACGTTATCAGATCGGTTTCTGCAGGCTGGCCGGCAGAAGTGGGGAACAGATCAGATGTGATATAGAAACCATTCTCTGCATCCGAGGTATAAAGATAGACGGTGCCAGTATCTCGATCCAGCGAGATATCGGTGTCAGCGGGCGTGAGCTGCATTCGCACCTCAACTGGTTTTCCGTCTTGCTCGGCATTGATAGAGAGATAGATCCATGACCACTTAGCGGTATGGGTTTCGGAGCCGTCCTCCCAGCTCAAGATTACATGGGTAGGGTCAAAGGTCAACGTCTCATTATTTTCGCTGCCATCACAATGCCAGACATCTGCTTGCAAGATTTTTGGGAAAGCCTGCTGTGCGTTATATGTGGCATAGGAGTTGGTATAAGTGGTGTCTGCTTCGTTCGTTGCATTTGTTTGATCCCGAATATAGGAGGTAGAAGCCGAGATAAGACGCGAAACGCTCTTGTTTTCATCTTTTTCGATTGTCAGCGTCAGGGAATAGATTCCGTCGCTGCTCACTACGGAAACATGGTCAGGATCGGGGAAACTGTAAGTGCCGGCAGAAAAATGAAGGGAGCTTGTACAGGTATCATTATCATAAAAGGTAAGCGTTTCTGCATCGGCCGATGTACTGTACCATGCCCCAAGGATATTGGGGTTAGCTGCAGATTGATCTCGACCAAAAATAATCACCAAAATCAGAATTATCAGAAGCATGACCACTACGGCTACTGCAATGATTTTCTTTTTATTCAAAATAATCACCTCTACTTTACGATATAAACATCTTTGTAAACAACGCCCTTATCATAAGCCTCGGTATGTCCACTGACCAGCATGTCGATATGCTTGCCCTTGATCGCACCGCCGGTATCCTCTGCAATTCTGGTACCATAACCTTCGATCCATACAGTGCTGCCGAGAGGGATCAGTGATGAATCAACTGCAATCGTGCGGCCGGGTGTCAATTTGGTTCCAGAGGCCGTTAGGCCATCTGTTCGACCGTTACATATTGCACATGGGCAATAATGCGTAATTTGGAAATTGCCAATTTTCTGCGCGCCTGCTGGCGGCTCACTGTCAGAAGATGCAGGGTAGGAGGGTGAGCAATAACCCCAGATACCGGAGGTGGACGTGCCGGCAACGAACGCATGTGATTTAGTCCACACACCGCCACCATCCGGATTAAAGCCCTGGTCGTTGCTGGTGTTACCTTCAACGGTGTATATATAAGAGCCATCGCATGATATTACAATGCCGATGTGTGCGCCGCCTTGCGGATAGCTGCCGCTGGAAAAGAGGACAAAATCACCGGCTTTTGGGACATACCCGGAAGATGCAAGATGAAATTCACCACGGGCAGTATAAAAATCACGGTATCCAGAACAGGACGCGGATTTTGGGACGATCCCAGCGGAAATATATCCGTTCTGCTCTGCGCACCAGCTCACGAATGCTGCACACCACGGGTAATCAATGCCGCCGACATGATGACCGTAGTACCAGTCATTGTACATAACCTGATTGACTGGTGTCTCAGTAGTGCCAACCTGCGAAAGCGCGGTTTGCACGATGTCGCCATTGCCGACACCGCTGCTATTGCCTGATAGACAACCGCTGATAAAAAACCGAGGGTTTAGCTCTTTTCCGTTACGCTCATATTCTACATAGAGTGCAGGAGAGGGGAGAGGGCTGCTATCACCTACACTGCCGAGCAGCTGGCCGCTGGTGACTGTATCACCCGATGACACCTGTATACCCGATAGATTGCCGTATGTTATTTCCCGTGAATCTGTCTTGATTGTTACAGAATTGCCGGAAATACTTATCTCGCCGCTGAAACCGGCAAACACGTTATCGCCTGACTGCGCACTGATGTATAACCCTTTATTGAGTTGAGGTTTATAATTCCCAGATGGCATGTCTATGTAGTAGCCATAACGACGAGCAACAGACCATGTAGGCTCATCCTCTGCATCTGGATCAGCAAATGGGTTGGCCACATCTTCAAGTGCCGTATAGGTGCCAACTTCGGAAAGCACATCGTAGACATCCTGCTGTGAGCTTGTCAGATACCCGAAAGGTGTATCAAAGACATCATCATAGATGACATCCTCGGCATCTGCAGGTCGGGCATTGGCGTTTGCAAGCTGCATCAGGGATTTTGTCTCAACATATACGTCAAGAATGGTATGGCGGGTAGTGGACGTGTGGGTTTTGCCATCGCTATCTGTGGTGGTACTGGTGGACGTTTCGATATGAGTACCGACAGATAGCGAATATAAATCTTCCCATAGATTTTTGCTGTACTTCTTGACTTTTCCGTAATTATCGCTATTGATGGCAGATTCGCTTTCTTCGCTATCAGATTCCCCGTCTGTATTGCCGTCAGCATTTTCGGCATCCTCTGCAGCATCCTCAATCTCATCTTCATCCAGATCAGAGGAAGCACTATAATCCTCGAACATGGCATCATAGTAGGCCAACAGCATATCAAGATCGGTTTCGGTTGACCATATTGTAGTGCCATTTGACTTTGCACCATTTTGGTAAAAATCTATTCGATAGAATCCTGAGCGATTAAGCTGTTTGCTAACAGCCTCAGAAAACGTGGCATCAAGGTTTGTACAGTATTTGTACAGCTTGGTGAGTGTAGTATCCTCAGTTTTCAGCGAAAATGTCGGTATAAGGGAGGAGACAACAGCCAATATGAGAAAAATAGCGGCAGCACCTAAAATAACTGGTGCGCCTGCTGCGGCTTTAGATGCAAGTCCACTTACCTGTGAGAGTGCAGCTTTTACATGGGCTATAATCTTTTGAGAAAATGACGTAACCCGGCTAATTGTCTTTGCGGTAAATGCAGCGGCGCGGCGTGTGCTCTGCACAGCATAGTAGGTGTTGAGTGCAGTGTCTTTTGCATCTACCAAACCTTCCAGCGCGAGATTATCACCTGTATCTTCATAGGTTTTGAGACGGTCGCCTTGATCGCGGATCACGCTGGCCGCAGCAGACGATACCATAGCGCGTCGGTCGGCCGAACGGGACTTCGACTTGATTATTTTGTCTGCCGCTTCTTTCCGCTTTTGTTTTGCCGCTTGGTAAGTAGAAGATGTAACATCTATTCCTTTAGCTTTGGCGATCGCGTCCAGTTTGGCTTCCTGTTCTGCAAATGTCTTTTGCATATTGGAAGAAATGCGCTTGCGTGTTGCCATACGGTATTTGTTCGCACCGTACAACGCCACAGAGCCGCGAACCAACGTGCGGCGCGTCCGCTGGATCATTACGGTATTTCGGTCAGATTCATTTTCACCGCCTGTACCTGATACCATTTCACGCACGCCAATAGCTGCCTGCTCTTTGATCGTCCGGCCGTTGGCCATTGCGTGTCCGGCATTGATAATGCCCTGATGTGAATTGATCTTGCGTGGGTGAATATAACCGCGACTGCCATCGGTATCCACTTCAAATGCTGCGCTTACAGGTGTCACAGCTGCCACAGCAAGATCATTCGTATCATGTAACACATCTGAGGGCATTTCATGTTCATATGCCAGCGATGCGGGGCCGGTGAGTATACCACTGGTCGGAGAAATATCAACTTCTTGTCTTGAAGTTGTGGGAGCGCGAGCATGGGAAAGGGAGCCGGCACGGCCATCAGAGAGGGAGCCGGCACGGCCATCAGAGAGGGAGCCGGCACGGCCATCCGAAAGGGAGCCGGCACGGCCATCCGAAAGGGAGCTGGTACGGCCATCCGAAAGGGAGCCGATACGGCCATCCGAAAGGGAGCCGGCACGAGCATCAGAGAGAGCGTCAGCGCGGGCATGGGAAAGAGAACCGGTGCGGACATTAGAGCGGTAGCTGGAAGGAATACCACCACTATTTGGCTGCGCTGTTTCTGGTAATGTCTCAGCTGAAAGATGCGTATTCCGTTCGGACTGCGATTGATAGCTGCTTTGCACAATAATTTCAGACGCAGCTGATCGAACTGCGCTGCTCTGATCGGTTGAATGGACAATTTGACAATCATCTGAGGTAGAGATCAATGGTCGGGCTGATACGACTGTTCCGGGTTGTTCACTGGCACTGGAACGTGGGATAGAAGGGCGGGAAACCTGTTGGGCATAGACATCTTCTGCTCCGGTAACGCTGTTTTTCGCCAGATCGGAGGAATCTTTAATAAGCCCCCCGGAATCATTTTTGATTTTCACATCAGACATGGATATTAACCCGCCTTACTTTTCTGATTTTCCACGACTTCATCCAATTTGGTGGTTATCATGCGATACAGTTCCGTATCACGGGGGAATTTATCAACGAATGGAATAATAGATTTGCCGGCAAAAAGTAATCCGCTTCCGGCTTCGACATTGGTTACATAGTTTAATTGCCGTTCACTGATGCTAAGAAGATTTGCCAATTCCATTCGGTCACTGGTGGCCTGATTGAGCATCATAATATAATCGCAGTTGGACAACATACGACGTGCTTCATCCGAAAGCAGCAGCGTTTCTACGTTTTGTGTGATACCGGTCGGGACAGCACCCCATTTGCGGCTGCGGCTCCACAATTCAAAGAAGTAATTGCTGCTGTACGCATTGGTAAATAGCAGCTGGATCTCATCAATGTAAATATATGTATTCTTACCGATGGCGCGATTTTGGGTGACGCGGTTCCAGACTTGGTCGAGTACAACCAGCATACCCAGTGTACGAAGCTGCTTTCCAAGATCCCGGATATCATAAATGACAAAGCGGTTTTGGGTATTGACATTTGTTTGATGCGCAAAAACACTGAGATTACCTTTGATATACAGTTCAAGGGACAGCGCAAGGCTCTTAGCTTCCTGCTCTGGTTGCTGGATGAGTATATCGTAGAAATCATTGAGGGTAGGCGGCAGCGTGGCTCCTTTTTTGGCGTAAAATTTTTCGTATGCCATACGGACAACACGGTCAACAATCGAGTTTTGTCCGGGTTGCAGTCCGCCGGAAAGAAGGTCGCAGATCGTAATGATAAAATCTGCCTTGAGGGATACCGGATTATCGTCATCCGCGTAATTGTCGTTTATGTCCATAGGGTTTAGATGCGATGAACTATCCGGAGAAATGCGGATTACCTCACCCGCGAAGCCGGATGCAAGGGCGGTGTACTCGCGTTCTGGGTCAATAATCAGCACATCCGCATTGGGATCATTTAGCAGCACGCTGATGATCTCACGTTTGGCGGCAAAACTCTTACCGGAGCCGGGCTTGCCTAAAATGAACCCGTTGGGTGACTGCAGCGAAAGTCGGTTGAACATAATCAGATTGTGGCTGATACCATTCAGGCCATAGTACACACCGTTTTTCTGAAAAAGTTCTTGCGTGGTAAACGGGATCAGAATTGCCGTAGCCGCAGTTGTCAGATGCCGGCAGCGTTCACGGCCGAAGTGGTTCTTGCCAATCGGTAATATGGAGTTGAAGCCCTCTCGCTGCTGCAGGTCGATATCTTCTACGCTGACCGTTTTGATCTGAGCGATCTGTTTGATCGAAAAAACATTTTTGGCAAGCTGCTCAGGACTATCGGCATAGGTGAAAATGAGGGGCGTTACCTCGAAAAATCGCTGCTGACGTTGCCGAAGATCTATGGAAAGCTCCTTAGCCTCAGCCAGTGCGCGTTTGGTTTCAGGTAGGTACATCATTTCCGGAGGGATGCCATCTTGTATACCCTTTCTGGCGCGCTTAGTGTTTTCCATTTCCATCATGGCGATTTTGGTGTCAACCATAGACAGTGCGCGATCCTGACTGATATTTCGGATATGCAATGTAATAACCATATTGATCGGGAGATCCGACAGCGCAGTTAGAAGTTCGTCGGTCAACTCGGTAGGGAGGTGGCCAAAATAGAGCACCTGTCCATACTTATCGCCAAAAGTAAATGATTTTCGATTGTGCTTAAAATCAAATGATGTAGGAGCGACAAAGGACTTGCTTGTCCAACCGCTGCGGGCAATATCTCGGAGGGAAATATAATCACGGGAGTCTGGTCGTGTAATTTCCCGCAGCAGGTTAATACGTTCCTCACCGGAAAGTGCAGACATATCATCAATACCAATGGTTTTGAAAAGACTGATAAACTGCGTTTCAAAGCGGGACAGGGTACTGGTTGCCTCATCCAAATTTTCGCTCTCGCAAGTAAATGTGAAATATTTCTCACGGATGACGCTGTTTTGGCCCTCCTTGATCTTGTTTGCGAGCATTTCGTTCATCTCGGTTCGGTATTTATCCAGCGGATCATTGTTGCCAACAAGCGGCATGAACATCTCCTCGCGGAATGAATCCTCGTCTACCTGCCGGGTGATAAGGGTCAGCTGCAGCGGCATTGTAGGATCAGCAAAATTTAATGCCTCGGTGTATCTTGAAAACATGTCTTTTTGATCGGCTACACGCGCTGTTTGGTAATTGATGTCGGAAAACTTGACTGTTTTGGAATAGACGCCGGGTGAGATCATACAAATGCCGTTTTCGAGCATTCTCTGGTAGCCGATATAATCAACAGCATTTTTAGGAGCGCGGCTATCACCCAGCTTCTTTTTTTGCAGCGAGCTTTGCTGCTCGGTTTTCTGCTTTAGCCTCTTTAATTCGTCTCTGTATTTCTTTTCTTGCTGCTTTAGATCCTTTTTCTTTTGCGAATCTAACTTCTTGGATGTTTTTGTCGGGGTGTTTCTTTTTGGAAAAAACATGGGTATCCTCACTCTCCTTGCATTCGGGTATCATGGATATATCGAAATCCTGTTCTGCAATCCAATGGAAATCGTTTTTTTCAAAATAAAAGCGCCATAAAAGTTTGATATATTGCTCAAATGGCATATTATCTTTACGGTAAAAGCCAAGTGCAAAAGCTGGCGCACAAAGCAGTGCAGCGATATAAGGGTATACATCCATTGAAAGATGCACCAGATGTACCAATACGAAATACGATCCTCCCAGCAAACCGATGATTGCCGTCAAGGATATCAGTTGGCGACCGGAAAAATCACCAACAATACGCTCTTTGTAATCTGTGATCTCTTTTGGGATGTGCGTTGATAATGCCAAAGGATAGACCTCCTTAAAACGTTTAAGCGTTTGAGTGTTGAAATGTTTAAGTAGTTAAACGTCAAAACGTTATATTACATAGCACCGCATACTTTGTCGGAAAGGGTTTTAGAACCCTTGAGGGAAACAATCAATGCACCAATCAGAACAATGATGTTACCGAATGCGGTGAATGCGCCGCCTAATCCGTTTGTGTCAGGTATAATATGTGCCACCAATGTATTTGCGATAGTAGGAAAGAAAAATAGAATCAGTACGAGGATTACACCTTGCAAACAAACGGAAATATAGGATTTAATAAAGCCTTTTCCGATCTGTCCCCATTCCCGATTCGGCAAGGTAGCGATCGGGGCCGGTGCAACCGCTGTGTAGATGTAGATTTGAATGAACCGACCTATCGTTAATATCTGTGTAAATGCCCATGCGATTTTAGTACCCAATAGGGCAATAAAGAGCACAAGTAAACATACAATTTGTGTTCCAAGTCCCATATCATCGACTGATGTGTTAAAAGATGTGAGATCTGCAGATATTGTAATTGCGCTGCTTGCCGAGACCTGTTGTGCCAAATCAAGGAATCCATTATAGATAGCAAGTAGAAAATTTGATGCCTGATTGATAACAGTAACAGAAAGGGCAAATTTGACCATAAGGATACCAATGGGCTTGAGCAGGTCAGGAAGCTGATTGCTTGTAAATCGGTCTGAAAGCTCCAAAAATTCTACCAACATAAAAATTGCCAAAATCAAAAGAGCAAACGTGCGGAATGCTCCTGCTGCGACATTTGTTACATGGCTCCAAAGAGATGCGTAAGCACCATCCCTTGTAATGCTGGCGAGCAGCCCACTATCCATCGACAAATTTTGAATGTCCTGTATGATTTGAGCCATCAGATCCTTCACAGCATCTTTAAACATGCGTCAAATCCTCCTTTCGCAAGCCAGCTGCAAACTGCAGCTGGCTGGAAATATGAGATTATCATAGTGTGATATTACCGAAATACAGTGCTGCAGCAACGATGATGCCACCGCCAACAATTTCCATGACACCGTTCTGGATGCCGGGGCCATTATTGTCTTTGAGACCGCGGCCGACCGATACTGCGCCCCAGATAACCAGAATGGCACCCGCAGCAGTTACACCCTTTTGGAGCAAAGTCATAATGGTTGTAAACATATTTTCCATATAAATACCTCTTTCAAAATAAAAAATGGGCTAACATCATCCAAATTACATGAATGCTGTTAGCCCCATCGGACTGTCACCGTGTCCCATTGGACGCGGCCACTATTTTTTCAACTTTTCGCTTCACTTCGTAGATAACTACATCATCATATTTGCCGCGAACTTCTGCAGTATTTCCACGAGCCATAATTTTATTGATGGTGTCAATATCCTCTGGCCGAAGTTGAGCTATGGGTTTTTTACCAATAAGGCATCACCCTTTCTTTCGCGCTGTAAATTGTTTAATTCGCTGACATCTATTGTGGTAGATGTGGAACTTGAAGAAAAATCAACAGAACGGAATTTGCTGATTTCGGCAGCAATATCGTACATATAATCCTTATTTGCAATACCGGTATCTTTGAATCGAGGATGCTTTGTCAGATCATATTTAGGTGATCTAAATGGGGGTAGACCGGTAATTTGGACAATACAGTCGGTACGGTCAATTTTCCCGATTTCTGCAGGATCGAGAAGATCTCGGCCGAGCTGTTGGTTCTGAACGGATACACTGCCTTGTTGACCCCTTGTCTCATTAAAATTTCGGTTGTCGATGGTCTCTTTACCGAGCATCTTTGCAAGTTCCTCAGTGGTTTTGGTGGATTTGCCGCCGAGGAATACATACGAGTCGCAGCAGTCTACAATCGTCTCTGCGTCGTCCTTGTAGACATTTGTGATCTGCGTCTTGCTTTGCAAAATAATCGTCGCGGAGATTTGCCGGCTGCGGATCGTCGATATTAGATGCTCAAAATCAGGAATGCGGCCAATGTTGGCAAACTCGTCGAGCATACACCGAACCGGAACCGGCAATTTCCCGCCACAGTCATTATCTGCGTGCTCACAAAGCAGATTAAAGGTCTGATAGAACAGCATTGCAGGAATGAAACTGAATGTCGTATCTGTATCCGGGATGATGATAAAAAGTGCGGTTTTTCGATCACCAATTTTGTCCAGTTCCAGCTCGTCATCCATCATGCACTCCCGAACTTCATCAATATCAAACGGGGCAAGGCGGGCAGCACAGGAAATCAAAATGCTTTTCATGGTCTTGCCAGCTGCCTGTTTGAATTTCTTATACTGCTTGACAGCAAAGTGATTTGCTCCTCTGCGTTTTTCAAGTCCCTCAAAAAGAAAATCTACGGGAGACTTGTAGTTTTCGTTATCCTCAGATGCTCCACAAGCATCGAGCATGTCGGACAGAACAGCAAAATTCCGGTCGATTGCCGGTGCTTCGTAATAGAGATAGGCAATTAGCGCAGTATACAGTAATTTTTCGGCTTTGTCCCAAAAAGGATCGCCACCGCTTTTCTGTTCATCACCTTTGGTGTTTTTCATCAAAACATCAACGACTTTCAGAATATCTTTTTGCCCGTGAATATAGGCGAGAGGGTTATAGTGCATACTTTTTTTAAAATCCATTGTGTTCAGGACACGGATTTCATAACCCTTAAATGCGTGCCCCATTTCTGGGAGGATTGTTCCTTTCGGATCGGTGATGATATAGCTACTGTGCATTTGCAGCAGATTTGGCTCAATGATACCAAAGGTTTTGCCACATCCGCTGCCACCAATAATCAGTACATTTTTGTTTCGGTCATACTTAAATGGCGTTTTGCCGGCAAATTTAATCCTTTCATTGGAAGATAGGATTATATTATTGTCCGGATTTTTGGTGTCCATCAGCGGTTTAATATCGTCTTTTTTCCCCCAGCGGGCCGAACCATGTTCTTCGCCGCTGCGGAAATTTTTGGTGCTGACCAGAATATAGAGCCATCCGAGGAGACAGATGGAGACGCCGATCAGTCCGCCCATGAGACAGTGGTTAGATGGATCAAGCCAGAACGGTTGGGCGGCTAATGCCGCCCATATTCCGTTCAGGGTTGCGTTTAGTGGAAAAAGAGGATCGGTTTCATGGGGGACTGCAGCATACATATGATAAAGCGATGTGAGCCGGTTCCCCATGTAGAAGAACAACATGCTGCCAACACCTGCAGCAATGGCACTGCGCGGCGTAATGATTTTCACATTGACCGCTCCATTTCCATTTGCCGTTCACGATCTCTCTGCTCGCGCTGTTGCGCTGCTTCTTCATCCGCGTGCCGCTGTGATTCCTGCTGGGCGCGGGCAGCGGTAAGCTGCTCGCGCATATCAGGGGTAGTAGATTCGGCAGGACGATCCATAGCGAGATCATAACTGCCATCATAGCGGATACATTCTAACCAGAACTCGACTAAGGCATCGTCCATCTGGTCGTGAAAATCCAATACATGCCGGCAGATATACCGACGAAGTTCCAAATCTTCTGCCTCATACTCTGCTCGGCGGGAATGATCGGCTTTCTGGCGTCGGATTGCCAGTGCCTCCTCTATCTGCTTTAGAATCGCTTGAATGGACTCTAAATCAGGATGCGGGCGATCTTTCAGACGTGGATTTACGCTCATAGCACATGCCTCCTTACTGCAGAGCCGTCCATTTCTCCGAACCATTCGTGGACTCGTAATCATGGGCGTTTGCCGCCTCCATGATCTCGTCATACGCCCAATGGCTATTGGAGAGATCAGAGAACGTCAGCATTTCGCTGAGGTGTTCTGCCACAAAGGTTTCATCACATTCGCGCTGCAGGACAGCGTTTGCGAGGGTCACGGCTTCTGCACGGGTAATTGCATTTTCCGGTCGGAATGTACCATCCGGATAGCCGGTAATCCAGCCCTTTTCTGCAGCAGAGGAAATTGCTTCATATGCCCAGTGGGATGCAGAAACGTCAGAGAATGTCTTGCTGCCGGCTTCGAGCTTGTCAAACCGGCTTGCAATGGCCGCGAACTCTGCACGGGTGATGCTGGCATCCGGTCGGAATGTACCGTCTTCATAGCCTTTAAGAATGCCAGCGGCCGTCAGGGTTGCGATTTCAGCAGATGCCCAATTTGCATTTGCATCGGCAAACCGCGATTTGGTCGCTTCATACTGGCTGCGTGCATCATCCGAGAGCAAACGGAAGAAGATAGCGGAAACCTCTGCACGGGTGATTTCAGCTTCCGGGTGTACGCCGCCATCCGGATAGCCATTGATGTAGGAGATATGATCGCCGGTCAACAGCTTTGCAGTTTTGATTTCGAGCGTATGATCGTCTTGGATATCCGTGAACGTATATGTGTCCACTACGCCAACGCTTACACCATCTACGATAACATCAGTGATAACGTAGCCATCATTGACTGCAATATCAATCGTTTTATCGCTGCCGCCTGTCACGTTAATAGTGCCGTTAGGTGTAGCGGTTGCACCATCGCCCTCGGTTACGGTGATCGTGTAGGACGGCGCACCACCGCCACCACCGCCGCCGCCACCGCCGCCAGCGGAGCGTTCAGACCAGTGAGCATAGACAGTTGTTGGAATACCGGCCGATTGTAATTGTACAAGCGTTACTTGCGTACCGCCCTCAGCTGCCGTGTACCAGCCATCCAGATTGTAACCGGAGCGCGATGCGGAGGGGAGGGTAGTCAGATCAGACAAAGCGATGACCTGCTGTGCCTGACCATTAACAGTACCGCCGTTGCCGACAAAAGTGATGTTTGCCGAGAATTTCGGGATGAGTACCGTAGGCTCGTCCAGATTTTTTACATCATCGAGATCGAGAACGGTATTCGGATCGTCTTCGGTCGTCCAGCCGATGAAGGTATGATCGGGCTTATTGACAATCGGCAGCTCGTCGATATCTGACTGCAATTCTTTCTTGGGATCAGTCGTGCCGTCAGCGAACGTGTTGCCCTTGGGGTCGAATGTGATCCACGGCTCCATGACTGCGGTAAGGGTAATACCGCTCTCATCCTTATAGTCTGTGTAAGCCGGCAGATCAAGGATAACTTCGGCATGAATGGTATCCCAGTGCGGTGCATTTGCCAGCCAACCATGATATGTGCTGTCTGTTTTGGTCGGTACCGGCAGCGTGCCATAGGTTGTATCAAATTTTACTTTGATGTTCCATGTATCGGTTGCTGCATCATAGGTTGCGCCGGGATTATTGTCCTCAAAATCGGCGGGCATTGCAGAGCCTTTCATCACAAAGCGGACGATATACTCCTTTGGTGTCCACTGTGCATATACGGTGGTATCCTGTGCCAGCAAAACGAGATCGTCAGCAGTCAGCACATCGCCGTCCTCGGTCAGCGACCAGCCATCAAAATTGTAGCCCGGACGCACGGCTTCTACTGCGAAAATGCCGTCGTAGACAGAATCAAAGGTTTCGTCTACATGGTCGATCGTCGTGTCGATCAGCGAACCCTTAGTCGAACCGATGTCATCGTTCAGGTCAAAGGTGTATTTGTAGGTGTTAGATACCCACGTTGCGTATACGGGGATCTCTGCGCCGTTGGTATAGACGGTATCCCAGATATCGCCGTTGGAAATGCGAGTATCTGCGGGATTAGACAGATCCAGCACCCAGCCTACGAATGTGTAACCGGTCAGAGTCGGTACAGGGAGGCCGGAAATGGCTTGGTCGAAAGTAGCTGTCACGCGGTCAGGCGAAACCGAACCGAGATTGCCGGTTACACTGCTACCCGGCTGCAGGACAAGCGTGTATTGGTGGGGCGTATAATGAGCGTACAGCGGTCGGGTATCCTCATAGCTGTTGGCGTCATTTTTGATAATGACGTTATCAATCGTGACGACCGTATCAGATGCAACCTGTGTGTTATCTTCGAGGAACCAGCCGTCGAAATTGTAGCCCTGCTTGGACGCAGAGGGCATCTGACCCATCGCCTGATCGTAGGTAACATCGTGGCTGTCCTTGTAGCCGCCCGGTACATCGGGGTTGGAGATACCGCTGCCGCCATCAGATGCGACGAAGGTGGCCTTGTCGCCCGGAACATAAGTCAAGCGGTAGTCGCGTGCCTCCCAAGTGGGGGTGACAATGATCGTGCCATCTTCCTCAACGTAGTCATCTGCAGGTGAATTTTCATCGACCGGATTGCCGTCAGGATCTTCCCAGCCGTCAAAATCATAGCCAGGGCGAGTCGGCTCAGGCGGGAGCTGTCCGGTGAAATCTCCGCCGTAGATGATATCGCCGCCATCGGTCTCGCTGCCCGGTTGATCCGGATCAGGGGTTACATGGGCAGTTTTGCGGTCGTAATAGATCCAGACAATGCCGCCGTCGAATGCCTCATTGTACTTGCCGGACAGCTCGGTAGACATATCGGTCGGATCAACATAAACCACCGCCGTATCGGTACTTTCAGTCATGCCGGTTCCGTTTCGGTCGTAGGAATCAGCATATCCAACCGGCTTGAAGCCCTCAAAGGTCAGTTCATTGATATCGGAGATATTGAAAGATACCTCAGTATCGACCGTGCCGGTGAGCAGGCTGCCGTCGTTGGCCTTGTAAACGGTCTTATACTCGGTGTAGGTATCTGCACCGTAGTATTCGCCGTTTTCGTCCTGCGCGAGATCCTGCACAGCGATTTTAATTGCCCAGTTTGCATCATCAGCCGAGTTCCAGCGTGCGGTCAGCGCAGTGTTGTCGGTTTTCGTATAAACAGAGGTTGCGGTATACAGTACGTCGCCCTCATACCAGCCGCCGAAGCGATAGCCGGCGAGAGTGGGCGTCGGCAGCGTGCCGACCAGCGCACCGAATTTCACGGGTTGGGGATCAAACCGATCCTGAGAAACTGCAGTGCCGGCTCCGGAGCTGTCAAAGGAGATCTCATAACTATTGCGGTCGTAGTAGACGCTGAATGCAGCGGTGCCGTCAGCCAGCACCTTGCAATCCTGCTGGTAACGAGCCGTAAAACCATCGCGCGTCCACCATGTCAGGGTTTCATCGCTCATGGTTTTCAGATCCAGCGCAGAGATATCCTTGATCTGGTCAGATACACCGTCCGAATAGTCCGTTGTATCGTACAGGTAGTAGGTAATACCGTTGTCCTGCTTGGTCTGTGTTACGCCATCTTCATAGCCGGCATTTTTGCCGCCCTCAGCGTATTCTACCCAATGCTGGATTTGGTACGCAGTATCGGTGTTGGCAGTCCAGTGTGCATACAGGACACGCGCGGAAACGCCGGTCTGATACGGGGTATCAGAATCAATGAGATTGCCGCCATCTGCAGCATCATACCAGCCATCAAACGTGTAGCCAGTCAGATCAGCGGTCGCAAGTACGCCATAGGTAGATGCTCCTGCCGGCATCTGCTTACTGCTCATGGAGAGCGTAGCCGGCGCGGTCGTAGCAGCTCCTTCATTGCCAATAAACGTAATCGTATCGGCCGACTGCTCGACGGAGAACGTCACTTTGGCATCGGCTGTGATGCCAGTGATCGACGCTTTTCCGGTCGAAGCATCATAGCTGATAGAGCCAGTCTGTGCGCCATCATCTGCGGTATAGGTTGCTGCGAGGGTCTGCCCTTCGAGGGTAGACAGGTCGAGAGATACCAAATCGCGCGAGATAACGCGGAAAGTATGTTCATATTTCAGAATCGGATAGTAGGACTTGTTGGGCAGCAGCCCGGTAAAGTCGGCTACGCCCTCTGCATTGGTGATCTGCGTGCCGCCAATCGAGTTGGTGTCCTCCTCGTACAGTTCGATTGTGACACCGCTCAACGGCTGTCCATCCAGCGTGAGCTTATAGTGTGCAATAGCACCATCCTTGCTCTGCTCGCTGACTACAAGCGCAGACTGGGTAAGCTGCGTGATGTTGGACTGCATGGCATACAGCGGCCCCTCCATGCGCAGCGTCAGGTCATAATACTTTTCAGCAGAGATCTTAAACTGGATGGTATCGGTCAGAGTATCGACAATCGCATCGTCAACAGTGATTGTTGCCGTGCCAGCTTCAAAATTAGGCGAATAACTGAACTTGACCGGCTGGCCACCGGACATGACAGAAACCACATCTTCGGTCGGAATGCGGTAAGTATCCGGATCGGCCGCAAAAGTAAAACTCAGATCATCGTCGTCTGGGGTATTTTTTGCTGCGGTATCAGCTGCAGTCAGCACACTACCAGAGATGGATACGCTCGGCAGGCTATCAGCATCCTGCAGGAAATCGACAGTTTCGCCATTGATATCCTTGCCGGTAATGCTGGTCAGCGTGGTGACATCCTCAAAGGACACATCCAAAGTCTTGTAATACAGATACAGGCCCGGTTTTCCCTGATATTCCATATAACGGATGTCCCATGTGCCACAGTCATCAGACCAGCCCTTTTCGTCACCATCCACGGTCGGCTGGATCGAATAACCTACGGGCAGAGATACCAGACGATACGCTTCTTCCGGATTGGCAGAAATACCGATGTTCGCTCCCGTGGTTGCACCGGAGATATCCAGTGTTGCGCTGTCAGTCAGATATACGTTATTTGCTTCGCGGCCTTTTTCATTACCGGTAATCTGTACATTACCATTAACAGACGCATTCGCCTCCGCACAGATGTACATGCCGGAGCCATTTTCGGACGCTTCATTGCCAGTGATCGAGGCGTTATCCGAAATAGTCAAACCGCCATATTCGTTGGTCTGCTTATCGGCATAAATGCCGCCGCCAAGACGGGCGGAATTATTACGGATTTCGGCGTCATCGCTGATTGTAACGGTACCGCCGTCGGAAACAAATACCGCGCCGCCGCCAGCGACAGTCTCATTGTTCTCAAACACAGTGCCGGAACCAATATGCAGCACGCCGCGATCATCGACCATTGCGCCCGCGCCACCTTCATTGGTCATGACGCTGTTTACTCGACCATCTATAACAGTGGTATCGGTCAAGGTAATCTCAGCACCATCAGCAACATAGATGACACGGCCATCGTATGTTCCGGTCGAACCGGCCAGCGTCACATCATCAAAGGTGAGCTTCGCGCCGGCAGTTGCACGGATAAAGCCGCTTTCGGTGCCGATAGGCTTGGTACCGGTAAACTGGATCGTAGCTGATCCACTGGCGGAAGTAATGCGGATCGGCATATCTGCATCATCGAACGTCAGCTCAAGAGTAGAACTGATATCCGAGAGCAAAACAATTTGCAGATCTTCGGCATCATTATCCTGTGCCTGTTCGACAGCTTGGCTAATTCTCAGAAACGGACTGCCCTCAGAGCCATCGCCGGCTTCGCTGCCGCCAGAATTGGCATTGGCAACATAGTAGGTGACATCGCTGCCTATTTCATAAATCGTAGGTGACGCATTGTTTCTCAGCTGGCTGTTGGAATTATCCAGATCCGAATTGTTCGGCTCCAAAGTATCAGCAACAGACATATCGCCTGTGCCGGTCATAGGGTTATTTGCTGCCAAAGCTGCAGGGCAGAAGGACAGCAACATTGCAACAGTCAGGATCAGAGAGGCAATCCGCTTAAACGAACTTGTTTTCATCTTTTTTCCTCCTGTTTTGGGAAGTTATGTGATTTCCCTGTGCAAGCATTTTTATTTTTGCTACAATAACAGGGTGGAAGCGGAACCCCAACTTATGCCATCGGTCAGGGTTCCGATCTTCCGAAAACCTTTTTTCTTTGGGGAATCATCTGCGCCAACAGGTGGTTCCCCATTTTTTTGTCATGGCCTCACTTCCTTTCCATTATCATTGGCATTATTTTAATGCCGTCCAGATTTCCACGTTGTCTACCATCTCGCAATCGTGGCCATTGGTGGCTTCCTGCATCGCCAGATAGTACCATGCGGATGCCGGATTATCCGGCCATTCGATCATGCCATCCATCAGGCTATCCGCCGTCAGGGTATCACGGCCGAGTACGCGGTTGATAAGCGTTACCGCTTCGGCGCGGGTAATATCCGAATCCGGGCGGAACGAGCCGTCAGAATAGCCATTGACCCAGCCAAGCGTGAATGCACGCTTGATATACTGCTCGGCCCAGTGACCGTTAATATCGGTAAAGCTACCGCTACCGGTCGTGTTGTTGGTGTCGAAGCGCGCTGCGATCGTGGCAAATTCCGCACGGGTAATGTTGGCATCCGGCCGGAATGTGCCATCCTCATAACCGGACAAAATGCCGGCATTGGACAGCGTAGCAACTGCGGTTGCGTACCATGCGGTCGGAGCTACATCAGAATAGCTTGCGGTCGTTGTCTCATACTGGCTGCGTGCATCATCCGAGAGCAAACGGAAGAAGATCATAGCTACCTCTGCACGGGTGATATCTGCATCGGGGCGGACTGTGCCGTCTTCGTATCCGCTGACATATGCGATATGGTCATCGGTCAGAATTGTTTCCGGAGGCGTAACAGGATCAATCGGATCAGTGGGGATCTCTGTACCTCCACCACCGATGCCACCACCGCCACCGCCGCCGATGGAGCCGCCTCCACCGCCGCCGCCCTGATTACCACCAGAGGAATCAGTCCAGTGTGCGTATACGGTCGTATTGGTTTGCAGTGCTGTAATATCTCTCAGAGAGAGTTTATTACCGCCGTTTGCTGCGGTGTACCAACCGTCAAAGGTGTAATTATCACGCGATGCCGTGGGCAATGTGGTAATGCTGTCTCGTGCCAAAGAGACACTGGCTTTTCCATTTACAGTACCGCCGTTGCCGTTGAATACTACGGTTACACCGAGATATACCGGGTTGCCGTCATCACCCCGATACCAGTCATCTGCTGTGCCGGGGATGGTATCGTCACCGACAAATACCTGTTCATCCTTGCCATCGCCGTTCGGATCAGAGTGGCAATAATCGTCCTTGGTGCCGATCGTTCCGTCCTCACCAGCTGTGACCTTCTCATTTTCGCCATCCTTATCCGGATCGCTCAGATAAAAGTCGTCCGCTGTGCCGGGAATACGGTCGCCATCAACGAATACCTGTTCGTCCTCGCCGTCCTTGTCGGGATCGGCCGGATAAAAGTCATCTGCTGTACCGGGTGTTTGATCCTTGCCGGCATAAATGTTTTCCTTGACCCCATCACCGTTGGTATCGGCCGGATAGAAGTCATCTTCGGTGTCGAATACATCATCTTTACCCGCATATACGGTTTCATTGTTGCCATCATTGTTGACATCGGCCACATAGCTCAGGATAATGACCAGTACAGTGTCCTTCTGCGATGTGGTTGTATGCAGCGGATCGGATGTGTTCGTACCATACTTGTGCGTATAACTTGCAACGATTTCATAACGGCCGAGATCCATTTCGCCGGTATTAAAGCGTCCGTCTGCGTCTGCAGTCAAGGTGCTTTCTGCACCGGTATCCAGATTGCGTACCGTGATCGTTGCGCCGGACAACGGTTTCTTATGATCGGTCAAGACCGTGCCGCTTACCGTAATAGATTTTTCCGGTTCCGGCGGATTCGGTTCATCCGGATCGTTGCCATCGTCGGTGTTGACTTCGTATTCCTGACGGTTCTCACCAGAAATAACGATGACCGTATACTGTCCCGGCCGCACATTGGTAAATTCATAATACCCATTGCTATCCGAGGTGGTTTCGTCAATCTGGTCGCCATCCTTATTCTGCAGGATGACAGTCGCACCGTTGATTGCATTTCCATCCGTATCATGGACATAGCCGCTGATTGTGAAGTTATCTGCGTTCAGGATCGGTGCAGTCGGATCGTCTGGATCGGGCTGATAGCTGCCGTCTGTTGCTACGACCGTACTATCAGGATAGGTGATCGTCACGGTATAGTCGCCAGCTGCAGGAACCTCAAATTGGTACTTACCATTTTCGGTTGTAGTCATCGACCAGTCGCCGCCCTCACCGGATACAACGACGGTTGCGCCAGCAACAGGCTTTCCGTTCACGTCCGTTACTGTACCTTCGATCACTGCCTCGCCCGGTTGTGCGGTAACGGTTTCCGTAGTTGTGTATGCACCTTCGTCGCCCTCTGGTTTGATCTCAACAACATAGTCTGCATATTCGAGATTAGTGAACTCGTAATATCCATCCTCGCTGGTATAGACCGTCTGCAGGAGGGTTTCTCCGGTAGCATCGTACAGATTGACCGTTGCATTCACATACGGGTTATCACCCGCATCCAGCGCATAGCCGGTGATCTGATACGATCCAGCCTCAGTGCTCACGATGCCAGACTGGGTGAAGGAAGTATCAACGCGATATTTACCGTTTTCAAGACCTGTGAACTCATAGTACCCATCACTATTGGACACCGTAGAATTGATGGAATCCCAATCCTCGGTGGCCACGTTCCATTTGAGCAGAGTTACATTCGCGCCGGCAACAATGTTGCCCTGCGGATCAACGACATAGCCGCTGATCGTATTATCATGGCTTTCGACCATAGGAGGCTCATACTCGATACCGGTTGTGCCTACGGTCAGCGTGACTTCGGTCGCCTTGTTGATCTCGACAGTTTGTTTGCCGCTCTCGCGGTTGCCGATTGTAGCCTTGAAATCGTACTTGCCGCCAGCAAGCTGCAGGATAGCCATGCCGTCAGAGCCGGTTGCAACCTCACCCGTGCTTGCACCGGAATAGGTCACGGTCGCACCCTCTACCGGCGTGCCGGCTGTATCAACAACAGATACGCGCACTTCGTAAGACAGGCTCACCGCCAGCACGATATCGGTAACATCAGAGCCGTTGACGTGGACAGTGGATTCACCGTTGGTCTGATACGAATAGCCATTCGGAGCTTCATAAACAGCCGACAGGTAGAAAGTGCCGTCCGGCACGTTCACACGGAAGCTGCCGTTATCGCTGGTCGAAGTTTCGACCGTCTTAGTCTTATCATCGCCATATACGACGGTAACAAGTGCATTTGACAGGCGATTGCCGTCATTGTCTACGACAACACCGGTAATCATATGGTCGCTGCCCGGATCAGGCTCCGAACCGCCGTTATCCTTGAGCGTGAGATCCTGTGTGGTATCGGTCTGCACGTCAACCGTAACCGTATCGCTGGTGTTGCCAGCTGCCGTTGCATACAGCTCATAACGGCCGCGCTGGGAAGCGGTCAGGCTGATCGAATAGGTGCCGTCCTCGCTGGTATACACCCTGCCGGATGTCGGGCCGTCATAGTAGACAATGCCGTCCGAAACGATCTGACCATCGGTGTCGTATACTGTACCGGAAATGATAATCGGGATGCCAACGCGCAGCGTGAGATCCTTGTCAGCATCTACGGTGATATCCGCGTTAGCTGCCTGATCCCCATAGGAAACGGATACCTTGTAATCATCCGGGAAAAGCTGCGCGGTAAAGGAACCGTCATCACCGCTCTTGCCCGTCCAAACTTCGGTACCATTCGGATAGGTAATCTTAACCTCTGCATCACTGATCGGCTGATCGTCACCGTCGCGTACTACGCTGCCGGATACCGTATAACGGTTGATCGTCAGATCTACGCCGGATACGTCCGCGCCCGATACAGTGACGGGTACATCGTTTGTAGCGTGATAGATATGGTCTGCATCAGCTTCAAGCATTGCAGAAGCAGTGTAGGTGCCATCCATAACGCCCATGCTCCACTGACCATGTTCGTTGGTCATGACGCCATATGCCTTATCGGGATCGCTGTCCAGCTTGAGCACTACGGTTGCGCCCTTGACAGGCTCGCCCTTCTGGTCGGTTACAGTACCAGAGACAGTCACAGCATTCATGTTCCAGCTCCATACCGATCGATCAGGCATACCGCCCGGATAGGATGCGCCGTAGCTGTCCGGCTCCTCGGTGGTCTTATTGACCAGCTCTGTGCCGGCAACCGGCTTGTCGATCTGTACGGTATACTCGCCTGCAGGGAGGTCGGAGTATTTGTAGCTGCCGTTCGTGATTACTGTCTGTTCGCCAACCTGCTCACCATCGCGGTACAGAGTGACAACTGCACCCAGTACCGGGTTGCCGTCACTGCCGGTGACATTGCCGGATACCGTGACATAGTGAGTTACATCAATAACCGTATCAGGTGCATCAATGTAATACCGGGTAAGCGTGCCGCCCTGAACCAGCTCCAACATATAGGTGCCGGCCGGGAGATCTTCAAACAGATAGGATTTGCCGGCTCCAAACTCGGAGATCTTCTTGACAATCTTCGTGCTGATATCATACAGGATACCGCTGTCGTAGCCGGTCGGTTCGCTGCCACTGATGGAATACGATCCATCACTGCCGGTGACAGTCGGTTCATACTCCTGATAGCCCACGGATACCATATGGTTCGCGTAAACTTGACCATCTTTGTACATGGTTACACGGTAATTACCAGCATCCATGACCTGCAGGGTGTAATCGCCGCTGCCATCGGTCAAAGTTGCGGTAATCGGAGAACCAGCTGCATTATCGCCGTCTACCTTATAGAGCACTACGGTTGCGCCGCTCTGTGCCGCGCCGTCGATGGAGAAATTGCCGCTGATCGTGTAGTAATCCAGCGTCGTATATTCATCGTCCGGATCGCCAGCTGTCAGATATTCAGTCTCACGGTTTACGGAAACAATCTTGACACGATAGGTCTGTCCAGAGTGGACAGTGAATGAGTAGAAGCCATCCTTGTCCGTATAGGCTACATCTATGATGTCGCCGCCCTCGGAAAGAATCTGGACAAGCGCACTTGTCTGGCTGCCGTTCTCATCCAGCACTACGCCGCGAATCGTAGCGGTGCTGACATTGCTCTGACGGTCAAAATACTGCGTAGCTGCCGTATAGGTGCCGGCCGTAAAATCATCGTCCGAGACTGCGAAATGCAGGACGCGCGAAGTGCTGCCCGCATAGCTGAACACGCCGATATAATCGCCTACACCAATACCCTCGGTGCTCCAATGACCGTCAGCATCGGTTACAGCCTGCCCAACCAGAGCGTTATTGGCTGCTGCATAGATGTAAACATCTACACCCTCTACCGGATCGGTAGTGTGCTGTCCGTTATCGGAGAAGTAGACCATGCCATCTACTACGCAAGGCTCAGGCAGCTCAGGCTCCGGATCAGGATTTTCGCCCGGATCGGGGTCGGGGCCGGGATCGACCTGCGCATTGACCTGCTTGACGATATCCGGCCAGCTGGTGTCCGCGCCGTTGATACGGAAGGTAATGCCATCCGCCTGCGCATCGCTATTATCATAGGTGTAAGTACCGTCCGCATAGTTAAAGACGACATTCACCAGATAAGTACCGCTTTCGAGGGAATCGAAATGATATGCGCCTGCGCCATCCGTTGTGGTCATACCGATATACTGCGCATCTGCAGCAGTATCAGTGATCTTATACAGCAGAACAACGCTGCCCTCCGGTACGGCCGTGCGAGTGCTGTCATCCGTCCGATCGGTCTGGTAATATGCGTGACCGGATGCAGAATAACGGTACAGGTCGCTGTCCGTCTGCGCGTCGCGGTTTACAATCAGATCAACATTATTCTGATCGCAGAGGTTGAGCTGTACACCTACGCTGCCAGCATAGGTATAATCGCCGTACTCATAGGTTGCACGCACAGTGATGAGGCCCTGCGGAATATTGCGGATCTCATATTCACCATTTTCATTGGTCACAGCCGAGCCGACAGACGTATAAGTATCGTCCTCCTCATTGTAGAGGTAGGCAGTCACCGGTACATTCGCCAGCCGGAACTCGTCGCTCGTATCATAGAGATACCAGACTGTACCGCGTACATCATAATAGGTGTGCTGGATTGTGGTTGCCGGCTTGTACGCCTCCTCGAAATTGTAGGATTGCGTATATCCATCTGCCAGCAGTGCATCCAGCTCCGGCGAATACACGGATATCGTGTATTCATTGATTTCGCCCTCGTTCTCGTGAACCAGAACATCATTCCATGTGTAAGAGGCATACGCCAGCTTACCGTCCTCCTGCTCATAACCGGATGCCGGGATCTCAATAGGATCGCCATAGGGTTTGCCGTTAATGAGCAGCTGCATGAACACGTCTACGCGCTCAATGCCGTACCAGCTCCGGATCAGCTCACCCAGCGAGTTGTACTCATAATGCGCTTCGCTCTCATCGTCCCAGTTCACCGTGCCGGTAACGCTGGTTTTCTCCGGGGTATGCGTCAGGGTGATATTCAACCCGGTGCTATCTGCAGTCGCCGTATAACCATCCGGGACTGTAACCACTTCGACCGTGTACACGATCGGCTGGCCACCATCATACACATTCTGCGCTTCCCACTTAATCGACCAGCTGCTATCTGTGCTGCCGCCAGTCAGTGTAGCGGGATCGCCAACAGGTGTGCCGTTGGCCAACAGCTGTACTTCGATGCTCTCCGGGCGCAGACCGTCACGGTTTCCGTCATCATCCCACAGGATATCGGCATAGACATCGCGCGTCTCCTGATTACGGGTGAGAGTAGTTTCCCATGCGTATGTGCCACTCAAAGCATCAATACCGCCGTCGATTGATCCCCACTCGCTTGCAGAGATCCAATAGAACGAATCCGCATCTACCAACGCGCCGTCACGAGTTGGAGTCGCAGTATAGCAGTTGTCGATCAACTCATTATTCGTCGTATCCGTCCATCGGAAGGAATACGCAACCGGAATTGTTGTACCGACAGTACGCCATACCGGGAGATCTGTGATAGAGCCTGTCCAGATATTCCCGTCACCTGTCAGAGTAATCTCGCCGGCTTTGGTGCCGTCTCCATAGATCTCAATAGTGACTTCATCCGGCCGCGCCGCATCATCATCATCGCTATCATTCCATCGTGTCGTGAAGTCAATACCAAAGCTCTGCGTCATGGTGATTGTTGCATAATCATCGTGATTTGCAATAGCTTCCGTGTATTTGATAACGTCTTCGATCTCTACCGACCATACTACGGCATTGCCGTTCAGATAAGTCGGAAGATCCTCGAAAACATATGACCACGAATTGTTATTACCGCTGACCGCATTGGTCTGCGTCAGATGGATTGTATCGTACTCAGTACCGTTGGCCAGCAGTACAATATCTACACCGTTGGTGTTAGGACGATAATTCCACGCATTATCGTTGTCCATCCAGTTCAGTGTAACCGTGAAATCTTGCGTGCTGGAACCAACGTCATCCAGATAGTTTTTGTGCGTCAGCGCAATATCAAGGCTGATACCATCAGAAACCGTATACCACGATGTAACGCCGGTGGTATTGGCCGTTGCGGTATAAAAGATTTCGTTCGATACGCCGTCATAGACTGCGTTTTGCGTCAATCCTTCAATGGTGTACGTCCAGCAAGAGGAGCCATCCGAACCCCATTCAGATACTGTTACGCTGCCAACCTCATTCCCTCTGGAATCCGTTACTTTACCGGCCTTGCTATCAATCGTATAGGTGCCTACAACCGCTGTGCTGGCGTCGCTGCGGACAACCACGGTCAGGCTATCCGGACGATTGCCGCGCGTATTGTTAGCGTCAAACCAATAGATATGGCCGGTTTCGGTGCCGGTATCACTACTGCGGGATAGGGTGACAATGATTTGATTGTTATTGCTGTTCGTTTCCGACAGCTCAACATCACGAGAGGTCTTTACCGTGTAATCCGTCGCGCCGTAATCTGCAGACAGCTCAACTTCCGCATTATAGACGATCTTCGTACCATCAACGGAGTAGACTGGCAATGCACTGAAAGTCCACGTTGCGCCATCCGTATCAAAATTTACGGTACGCTTATAGTCTGCTTCGTCAATCGGCACGCCGTCTGCGGTAAGGTTGAGATACAGGGCATCCGGCCGCACACCATCCGCATCATTGCGGTCGTCAAATCGGAAGGACACCTCAAGATCTGCGGTCGCTGCATTATACGACAGGTACAGGTTCATGCCCGCCGTCAGTGCCTCATATGTGCGTCCGGTATTATCGTTCAGGCGGATCGTATAGTCGATCAGCTCGCCATCCTGATACTTGTCAAGGCCGGCAAAGCTGGTCGTCCAGATATCACCGTCTCCGGAAACATCCGCAGTCTTTCCTACAACCTTTTCACCATTGGCATACAGCTGGATATTCACGCTGTCCGGCCGTTTGCCGTCCTGATCGCCATTGTCATTCCAGAAGATTGTTGCCTCAAGCCCTTGCTGGTCAGTTTCATGCGTCAGGTCAATATTGATAGTCTGCGGGTTGATTGTCGTAGTGCTCTCCGGGGTGTAGCTTACGGTATAGCCATCCGGTACATCAACAACAATCGTGTAGACTACCGGTGTGCCAGTCGCGCCATTGTCGTTATAATAGCTGTCAACGTCCTGCCATGTCTGCGTCCAGCTGTTATCCTCGGTCAACTCAAGCGTCTGCCCGGTGGATTTGCCGTTCGCATACAGGGTAGCCGTCACGCTGTCCGGCCGCAGGTTATCATTATCACCATTATCATTCCAGTTGATATGGCCGGTAACATATCCGACTGCCGGAGTATAGTACAGATGGACAGTGCTGCCCTCCATTGTGCATGTATAGCCGCTCTGTTCAAGCTGCTGCCGGAAATCCTCGTTGACATCGACCAGATAGGTAATCTCCTGACCATTCTCGTTCAGCGGCAAGCCGCTTACAGTATACGTCCACGAGTTATCCCGGCCGGCTGTGACTGTATAAGTCTGAACAAAAGTCTTTTCACCGCCAACCTGCTTATACAGGTCTACTTGGATACTGCTCGGCCGTTTTCCGTCACGGTTCTGATCGTCATGCCAGCTGGCGTAGATATTGACCGTACCTTGATCCGTTCCATGCGTCAACAGCACATAGGGGTAAGCGGACTGCTGCAGGTCATCCGTTGTCTTGCCGTCTGCGCCCATGTAGCTTGCAGTGTAGCGGACAACTTCTTGCTCTTCGCCGTTGGCGGTGGAGATATAGGTGCCATACAGGGAATCTTCAACAGCTTCCTCTGCAGAGATGGTATATACGATCTCCTCGCCCTGTACGCCGTCGCGGTATACAGGCAGATTATTGAAAACATACTCCCAAGTACCCGCAGTCATGTCGCCGCTGAGGAGCTGCGCATACTGCGCACCATTCAGCTTTACGCCATCCGCATAGAGCTGAACGATAATCGTACTCGGACGGATCTTATCATTGTTCTGATTATCTGCCCATTCGATTGTGCCGGTTACACTCTTAACATTGCGATTATGCGATACTACAATGTTCAGCTCATTGCTGGTAGAGGTATAACCGTTTGCACCCTCCGGGATATGCGCATTAAGGTCGCTCGTGATCGCGGCTTTGTAGATAATCCGCTGCCCGCCGTGATACACCGGCAGATCGGTAAACTCATGCGTCCAAGTGTCGTTATCTGCACCGCCAGAAATATCAGTGGTTCCAACCAAAACATTCTCCCAGCGATAGGTTTGGTTATTCCACTGGTACGCGGTGAGCGTTACCGTAATGGTCTCAGGCCGCAGGTTGTCACGGTTGCTTTCGTCATCCCACTTAACTGTGACTGTCTTATTGGTCAGTTCAATATCGCGGGAAATGATTGCGCCGTTGGCATCACCAGCAGCAGGATTGGTACTGTTAAGATACTTGGTCGTGTATCCATTGCCATTGAACGTCGTTACCTGATCGTCATTTGTGACGGCAACAGTATACTCAATGGCCTGTCCGCCAGTATATTTCTGATAGTCTTTGAAAGTGTATGTCCAGACGTTTCCATCTTCACTGACATCACAGTTAGACGGGGACACGCTGACAACACCTGTGCCGCTGTTGTGCATCGGATGATCCGCAACCTTGAGGCCATTCGCGTACAGCACAAGCGTTACAGCACTCGGTCTTACGCCGTCGTTGTTCGACTGGTCATTCCACTGAATGGAAAACTGCACGTCATCGCCTGTGGTAATCAGATCATGGTCAAGGCTGATCGTACCGGAATACTTCGATGCCGTCGCGCCGGTTGTATAGGTATTGATCGCATAGCGGTAAGCCGTGCTGGTGGTATCGTCATAATCCGACGAAGACGAGCCAATCAACTCACCACTGGTCGCGGCCGTGTCTTTGATCTCCCTATAAGTGCCGTCCGAATCGGTATAACCAATCATGAACACCTTATAGGTGATCTTCTCAACCGAGCTGTCGGCCGTTGTGATCGGCAGATCCGGGAAAGTGACCGTCTGCTCATCCGTATCGGTTGTGGTGACGGTCTGCTCCGCTACCACCCGATCAGTCACAGAGGACAGCAGCCCGAGTTTGATGCTCTGCGGCCGGCATCCATCGTTGTTAGACAGGTCATTCCAACGGATTGTTGTGATGTAATCCGTGGTCTGCTCATCCCATACGGCATACAGGTCGAGCACCCAGTAGCCAGCATCAGAAGATACGTCGCTGCCGTTCCCGCCTTTATGGTAGTTCAAAACTGCGCTGGTCAGCTTGCCAATACCATTGGCTTCCTGTCCATCCTTGGTTTCCCATCGGATAAAATACTGGCCATCGGTATCCTCCATCTCATCAAGAGGAGTGAGCACATCGCCGTAGTTATATTCCTGTGTGGTTACAAGGGACGTACCCTGCCGGGTGTCGTAGTAATTAACGACAACCTTTTCCGACAACCAGCTTGCGTAGAAGGTCTGATTGCCCTTGACCTGCGTACCCGATGCCAGCGGCACCGTGCAGTTAGGATCAATATACCAGCCGCCGAAAGTGAAGCCCTCACGGGTCGGCTCGGTTGCCGGCGGGACAATCATCTCGTTATACTTCTGCTGCGTGGTAGTCGTTGTCTGACCGCCATTCGCATTCCACGTCAGGGTATAGTTTGTTGCTTCCCATACGCCATAGACCGTATTGTCATCGCGGGTAGGCAACCAAGAATTTGTGACGTTCGGCGCGGTTGCGTCCGGGGTGGTTGCCCAGCCAAGGAACGTATAACCCACACGGTACGGATCTTCCGGGAACTGGAACGGCAGCACAGCGGTATAAGTCTCTGTCTCACCATCTACTTCCACCGTCCATGTAAACTCACCTGCAGCACAATAGACTGCAGTAACGCCAGCCCCCTCGATATTATAATCGAAGTAACCGACATACATGTCTCCGTCACCGACCGTAGGCACGTCTGGATCAGGCACATACAATTCCCATTGCGCATAGTAAACAACATAGTCTGATCGTGGGACTTCGACTTGTGACGCCGTTAGCTTTTGTCCTCCGGTCGGTCTGTCATACCAGCCCTTGAAAATGAACGTAACGCCCTGTACTTCCTGCGTGCTGATGCCCGGTACGGACACCATCGAGCCGGCTTCCTTCATGTAGTCGATAGTAGCAGGATAACCGGGCAGGTTAAAGTCAAAAATGACTGTACCTTGATCGTTCAGTTCCGGATCAGGCAGCGGTTCCGTGGATTTATAGAGGAACATGGTATTGTTGCCGAAGTTGAAATCAATACCATTACCGGTTGAGATCGTTTGACCCGACGAAACAGCCTGATCTATATAGGGCTGCAGATCCGAAACCAAAAACCGGACCTGCGCATAGTAGATAGAACCACCGTTTGGATCATTACTGAAGTCATTCCTTTCAAACGGAATAACACTGATCGTTGAAGGTTGTTCTTCTGTACACTTATCCCATGAATCCGGCCCTTTATATACATAACACTGGTTAGATGATCCTTCGATATTACCGGCCCAATAGGTGTAACCCTGATTTTCCTCAGTCACAGCATTCTTATCGAACGGTTGTGCAGAAAAGTCCTCATATTCAAATTCTGCATCCGGCCAGTTTGGGACAAACGGCTTCGTATCTTTGTTGAATCGTGTCCCAAGGCCGATATAGCCAATCCCTTCCGGGTCGGTGTAAGTCGGATGACCTTCGCCAAGCAGCAGATAGACGTCTTCGCCCTCATAGGTCGTGCGCGTCAATCTATATTCTCTGTTCTTCATGGTCGGATCTTGGTCTCTGATCCAGACACTGCCGTCCGGCTCGAAACGCAGATACATACCCGGCTGGCTGATGAGCCAGACAAAACGGTACTGTAAATTCTCATCGCCATCTGCGGCCATAGCCGTAGGAAGCATAGAAATCAGACTGCAAATCAACAAGAAAAACGCTGTGAACCGTCGGAAAATACTGCTTTTCTTGAGCTTTGACAAGCAAAACACTCCTTTCTCTGGTTTCTTAGGCTTTGTCATGCCCTTCTTATTCTGCAAGCAATCGTACCACCTCCATGTAAAGCCTGTGATTGATCTCTTATTTCCCGCGTATTTTGCAGTATGGGCCGGTCGGCCCACGGGGAAGGTTTGTTCGGATCATTGTGATCCAATGCAGATATTCCATGTTCATTTTTACGACACTCCTTTAAATTCAAACAAAAAACGCCACCTGACTTCCTTTGAAAGAGGCCAGATGGCGTTTTATCATTTTTTTAGTTTTTTATCGTGCTGCGTTAGCACCAGTTAGGTTTAATCTCTCAACGCAAGAAACCTGTACTGTTCCTGCTTCGCACTCATAATAAGACAAGCCGCAGCCAGCCGAGTACGTTTTTCCGTCATAGGAAAATAGCTCTCTACCACCAATAGAGAAGAACTGAACTTTGTTATCCCTCATTTTTTCATATACGGTTTGAGGGATGTCAAACGTTAAGGTCGCATGTCCGGTGGAATCGGTCTTGATTTTCTTTACCGCAGTGGTTTCCGGGAAAGAATTATCGAAATCGTTGCTCTGGTTCGCCCGGTTTGCGACAATCCGCAGTTCAAGATCTGCCGGATAGATATACCGATTATTTATTACATCAAAAAACTTGAGATCAACCGAAACAGTTACCGGTGTACCCGGAAAAGCGTCTACCTGCGCCTGATAGTCCGGGTTTACCTCATCGTAATCCAGCGTCTCGTATGCCTGTTTATATTCGCTGTTGTATTCCGGCGGTGCCGGCTCATCCGACTCCTCACCGTCATCATAGCTTTCGGTGGTGATAATATCGACGCGCTGGTTTTCTCC